>Ga0268280_1001282_pt1 | contig 17302 bp, 18 predicted proteins | sample saktaG_9_FD_190139 | JGI IMG/M metagenome (GOLD analysis project Ga0268280, IMG submission 190139) | Saline water microbial communities from Sakinaw Lake, British Columbia, Canada - sak_2011_5_24_40m | ecosystem: Environmental > Aquatic > Non-marine Saline and Alkaline > Saline ... | reverse complement strand
TGGTAATAATGGTTCTATTATAGACCATTGTATGTCAGATAGTTCTTCTCGTTTTGCCATGTACGAAAAGTACATGACATTTTTACAAAGTACAAGTCATTTTTTCATTTTTGAGATAGCTTCTAGTCTCTTTTCGGAACAACCGGAATATTCAGACGACTTGATTCATAGAGTGCTTCCACTACTTGGTTTGCACGCAATCCATCAATTCCGTTTTTTAAAGGTTGTCGATTTTCTGCAATCGCTGAACGGAATTCCTTCCATTCTAATTCCCAGCTGCCATCGGAGGCTGGAAATTCATAGCTTTCACTATCCGGCCGCCCTCCCTCTTGTTTCCGTTTCCCCCATTCGAGTGTTTCCGGACCATAGCTGCCGCCCAATCCATTGATCGTCAAATACCCATCGGTGCCGAAGAGCTCAAAGGAAAATATATTTTTCCAATTTGTCCAACTTACATGGAAGAGAGCCGTGACATTATTTTGACACGCCAGTATAGCGTACGCATTGTCTTCAACTTCCACATTCCAAAACTTGGTTTCTGCTCTTCCAAAGACCTGAATGATATCACCGGCATACCAACGTATAAGATCAATGATATGCACCCCCTGGTCAAGCAACTCTCCTCCGCCGCATTGGGTTTTGGACGATCGCCATTCCTTTTCCATCCCCGGTCGCGATCCATGTCCGTACCTCGCCCGAATTGAAATTAATTTACCAATGGCTCCTTGATCCATGAATTCTTTTGCTTTCCAGAGACCAGGATGGAAAATATGATTAAACCCTGTTTTGAGAAGTTTTCCACTCTTCTGTGCAGCATCGACCATGTGTTGTGCTTCTGCAGTATTCCTGCCTAAGGGTTTCTCACACAGTACATGTTTTCCATGCCGCAACGCATCAACGGTGATACTTTCCAGTACTTCATTTATTGAAGAATTGATGACCACATCGATATCGTCACGCTCGATAACCCGTTTCCAATCAGTTGCACTTTCACACTGGAAGTCTTTTGCTAAGGCAGCAGCCCGCTCCTCGTCTACATCGCACACACCTACAAGTGAATCCTGCGGAAAGGATGCAAGGGCTCTAGCGCGTTTTCTTCCGATGAGACCACATCCAATAATTCCGACCTTCATGATCAACTCTTTTTAAAGAACGTCTTCTGATCGATGCGACGTAGTGTGGCGGCATCTTTGTCGTCGCGCATCTGTTTTTGAAATTCTTCTGTTTGCCATGGATCCCAAGGTGCTGAAATGAATTTCCCGGTAATCCCATCGGATAATTCGGAAAGCAAGAAGCAGTTCAAATCAGCCGCTTTTTCAGGGGGAATACCACCGTTTTCAATTTGTTTTTTTGTCATTTCGTAAAATGATGCTCCGGCCGTTGTCATTCCCGCAGTCAGTGTCTGCTGATGCAAGCGAGTAACAACAAAGCCTGGTGCTATGCAGTTTACATCGATTCCATCGTTCTGAAGTTCGAGGGCAAGGTTTTCGGTAAATCGTACGACTGCAGCCTTGCTTGAAGCATAGGCAGAATAATGAGGGAACGGTGTTGCGGCACCTCCTCCTGAATAATTGACTATTTTTTTTCTTTTCTCTGACTGCATCAACCGTCCAACACAACTGCACATGTATACAGTTCCCAGTAAATTGATTTGAATAGTTTTTGTAAACTCTGCAAGATCGACTTCTGTCGTCTTTCCGATCGATCCATAGACACCAGCACAATTCACCAAGCCCTCGAAGGTTATCTTTTTCTCCCTGAGCCAAGATGCAAACTGTTGCACTTTTCCGAGATCACCGACATCGAGTTGATAGTATTGCTGCTTTCTGCTTGACACCAGAGATAAATCGTCGGCAGCCTGACGCAGTTCTTTTTCATTCCGTGATATAATGATTACATCTGCACCTTCAGCAATACATTTTTTTGCTACGACAAAACCAATCCCCTGACTGGCTCCTGTAATCACGATCTTTTTATTCTCAAGCATTCCCATTATTTGCGACCCACAGAATAATACCTGCAGCCTAATGACTCAAGGAGCTTTCCATCTAAGAAGTTCTTTGTGTCAAATACCGCAGGATTCTTCATATTTATTATCAATCTCTTCCAGTCAAATTCTCTGAATTCTTTCCATTCGGTTAGCAGAATCCCCAACTCCGCATCCTGTAATGCCTCTTCCGGGGAAGAGCATATCAGATAGCGTTCGGCATTCTTGAGTTCAGTATAATCCGCTTTCGGATCAAACAGTCTCACAGTGCAACCTTTATTCAATAAAAGATCAACGATTTCTATCGGTAGACTTCTTCGTAACGTGCTTGTGCCGGGTTTATAAGTCACACCGAGGGCTGCTATCGTTTTCCCCTGGAGCGTTCCAAGGATGGTCTGAATTCTTTTCAGGATAGCATATTTTCTTTCACTGTTCAATTTATGAATGTGTTCAAACAGTGTTGCAAATCCTGCGGATTCATCATTTTTGGCCTGAAGAACCTTCAGATCTCTGCCTAATGTGCCTCCGGAGAACCCGATCCCCGGTGCGAGATACGCTTTTAAACCGATCCGTGGATCAGATTTCATACCGCGAACCACATCGTCAATATTCCCGCCATGAGTTTCGCAGATGTCGGCAAGATGGTTTGCAAAGACGATAGAATTTGCAAGAAATGAGTTTATTCCATGTTTAACCATCTCTGCGCTCTCGAGACTCATGGGAATAATCTCAGCATGAATTTCTTCAAATAACTCGATGCATGTTTTTTCAGTCTTTGGATCTGCAGTACCCAGGATAATCCGACCTGGATTTCTATAGCATTCCAATGCTTCTCCCAATCGAAGATTTTCAGGTGAGTAGGCAATATCCAACGACGGATTTGTCTTTTTCAGTAACGATCTCAACTGTGCACAATAACCCACAGGGGATTGAGAACTCACAAGAAGAACAGAACCATCCTTCATAATCGACTTTAATTCAAGTACGGAATTTTCAAGTATAGAGGTATCCGATGAATCATCGTCGCGTACTGGAGTGTCGTAGGAGAGAAATATGAAATCACAATTATTTAATCCACTGAGAGAATCAGTGAACGACAATCTTCCGGCTTTAAATTCCTCTATGGTTTGCTCTTCGAGATACGGTTCATATAACGGCGATTTTCCCTCTTGCAAGAGCTTCACTCGTTCTTTTGAATGATCAAATCCAATCACCTTATGCCCAAGCTTTGACCAGCTGACCCCTAGAACACATCCAAGATGCCATAATCCAACAACACCAATCGTCTTTCCCATAAGGATCCTACATGTTACTCAATGGATTTGTTGTACATTTCCGGCGTATCGAATGCTCGCACATCGGTTTGACTGCAGACACCATACAATTCTTTTCCATCGGTGAGAAGCTTTGGAAAAACATCTTTTGCGAAATCGGCAAAGCCGATAGGAATGTACGAATAAATTTCTGATTGAAGATAATATACACCGGCATTTACCCAATGGCTGGCACTCTCGCCTGGTTTCGGTTTTTCGATAAAACGAAGAATTTTCCCTTTTTGATCAAGTTCCGCGACACCGCTTTCTGCAGTATACTCTCTCCAATGGAATCCCATGACCGCCACGGCACCGGTCTTTTGCTGTTTCTCACGAAGAAGCTGCAAATTATAATTAGAATAGTTGTCTCCGTAGATCACAAAGAAAGGGTCCTCGCCAAGGTGTGAAGAAAAGCTTTTAACAGCGCCGGCAGTTCCCAGGAGGGTTTGTTCATAGGAAAAGTGAAGTGAAACGCCGAATTTCTTCCCGTCGCCGAAATAGTTTTGGATCACATGATGAAGATGATGTGTATTAATGCAAATGTCTGTAACACCAAATTGTTTGCAGAGGGCAATATTGTGTTCTAAAACAGGTTTCCCGCGGAATTCAATCATCGGCTTGGGAATTCGCGAAGTAATCTCTTTTAGGCGATCACCCTTCCCCGCCGCTAGAATGACAGCCTTCAAATTTTTCCCTCTTGCATTTCTTTTTTAATAAAATCTATAGATGCCTGCAATCCTTCTCGCAATGTTGTTTTCGGCTTCCAGCCTAGTGAAGTGGCAAGCGAAATGTCTGCAAGATTTTCCTGTGCCTCACCCGGGAGGTCGCCTTTATACGTAGGACGCAATGTGGAATGAAGCATCGTCGTTATGAGATCATAAATTTCATTAATAGTATAATTGACGCCTGATCCCAGATTGAATACCTTGCCATCGGTTCTGCCATCAGTCATACAAGCGATGTGAAAATCGTTTACATCATCGACATAAACGAAATCTCGACGCTTTTCACCAGTCCCATAAATGCTCGGCGTTTCACCCTTCAATAATTTGATGATAAACGCGCTGAACACGGGAGGGATTGATCGGCGATAATCCTGGCGTGGTCCGTACACACAGAAGTACCTTAATGCCGTATTGTTGAGGTTGTAGTACCGCGCATATGCTTCTGCGAAATACTTTGTTGCAGCTTTACTGATCGAATAAAAACTCTCAGGATGGACATCATGTTCCGGAGTAGGAAGCATCGTACTCCCTTCATAAAGCGCCGATGATTCCGCATAGATAACTTTCTTTACCTTCGCCTGCCTGGCTGCTTCAAAGACATTCACTGTCCCGTGTACATTAATATCTGCGGTTTCCACGGGATCGATTTGGCAGTCACTGATACAATTTTTGGCGGCAAAATGAAAGACATAATCCACAGATGTAAACAACGGGATTATGCCTTTATCACGAATATCGCATTTGTGGAATTCGACTCCATCCGGAATCTGCTCCTTTATTCCATACGCAAGATTATCAATGCCAATAACGCGATAGTGTTTTTCCTTGAGGAGTCTCTCGGCAAGATTAGAACCAATAAAACCCGCAACACCGGTAATGAGGACGCGTGTTTGCTGGATCATATATTCCCTAGAACCTTCGAACCTTCCCAATCAAACTGGAAATCCATATAGCGCAATCCTTCTGCCTCCATGAGCTTGCGCAGATGTTTTCTCTTCCCATAATCAGAACAAAGGAGAAGAAAACCTCCTCCGCCAGCGCCCATCAACTTTCCTCCAAGTGCGCCATTCTGCATGGCTTTATCGTACCAGCGATCAATGGAGCGATTCGATATTTTCGTCGATATACGTTTTTTTTCTAGCCAATGTTCATGGAGCAATTTACCAAACATCGTCACATTATCATTTTCAAGGGCCGATTTTATTTCGTGGCCAATTTCTTTTATTCTATGCATAGACCGAATTGCCGTACTCTCATCGATCGTAGCTTTCTTGCTCTGCTCAGCTAAGATCTCATTCGCGTTCCGTTCGATATTTGTATAGAACATCATAAGACGGTGTTCGAGCTCATAAACTGTCTCGTGATCTATCTTTAGGGGCTTCACGACAACATTGCCGAGTTTATCAATCTCTAAGGAAATGATACCGCCGAATGCCGCTGCATATTGATCTTGTTTGCCAATAGGGCTTCCGACCAATTCGATCTCAATCTTGCATGCTTCCTCAGCAAGTTCTTGAACAGAAATATATCTCCGCTTCATTTGATTCAGAGCTTTCAGCAATCCAACGGTATAAGAACTGGAAGAACCCATTCCCGTTCCGGCCGATAGATCAGCCATTGAACCAATTTCAATGGGTTGCTCGATATTCAAATATCGCAATGTTTCACGGACGATATTATGCCGAATGGTGTGGATCCTATCAACATCGACAATTTCCACTTGCGAATAATTGATCTTGATCTTATTCACAAGCGCAGGCAAATTCAGATTGATGAACATATATTTATTGATCGCTGCAGTGACAAGAAATCCCTCATACTTTCGATAATATGAAGGAAGATCTGTACCGCCGCCGCCGATCGGAAGTCGAAATGGTGTCCTCACAACAAGCATAATTACACCTCATGTATTTTTATAAAATCAATAGTCTGTTGCAGGCCCTCAATAAGAGAAAATTGCTGCTCCCAACCCCATCGCTTGTTTATCTTTTCAGCGGAAAGAATACTTCGCTGCACTTCACCCAGTTTTGCAGGTCCATGAAGTGCTTCGTGAGGATAGCCGGTTATCTTTTTCAATTCGCCAAACAATGTGTTGACATCAGTCCCGCGTCCTGACCCCAGATTAAAAACAGTATTTGCGTTTCTTTCCGTTGCAAGCATATTTGCACGGACAACATCCTTCACAAAAATATAGTCCCGCACCTGCGTGCCGTCCCCATTGATGATCACCTGCTCATGCTGCAGCATCTTTTTTGTGAATATGGACACAACACCTGCTTCTCCAAAAGGATTCTGACGGGGTCCAAAAACATTGGGATAACGGAATATAGTATACTCTAATCCATACAACTGCCGATATGTATCGACATAGAGTTCAAAACTTGCTTTGCTCGCCCCATAGGGATCACGGGGCTGCATGGGATGTTCTTCAGTCGTCGGGACAAATTGTGGCTCACCGTAGACACAGCCGCCTGTGGAAGAATAAATGAATCCTTTGACCCTGGATTGGACGCTGCACTGAAGAAGATTGATCCCTCCACAGACGTTCACATCCGCATATTCCATAGGTCGTTCCACAGACCCTCGCACATCGCCTCGTGCTGCCTGATGACAGACAAATTCAATGCGATGCTTAGTAAAGATCTCCTGAAGGTTCTTATCGCGGATATCCATTTTATAGAAGAGTGCATCTTTCGATACGTTTTTTTCCCTTCCTGAGGATAAATCATCGATCACCACGACCGAGTGACCTAATGCAAGATATGCATCAACAATATTGGAACCTATGAAACCAGCGCCTCCCGTTACAAGGATATTCATTCCTGCTCCATTTCTTTGAGTATCATTTTGCACCTTTACCGAGCACGACAACGACAGCAGTCCGAAACAGAATAAATATATCTAATAAAATGTTCTGATGTCGTATATAATACAAATCGCATGCTATTCTTTTTTCTATGCTCAAATTGCTGCGGCCAAAGACCTGAGCCAAACCAGATAACCCGGGTTTTACGGTAAGGACTTTCTTTTGGTACCTTCCATACCATGATAATTCGATATCACCTAAAACCCGAGGTCCTACCAGCGTCATATCCCCTTTGAGAACATTATACAGCTGTGGTAATTCATCCAAACTATATTTTCGCAGAAAAGCTCCCAAACGCGTGATACGAAGGTCCTGATCAACTTTTCCTCCTGCATTATAGGAATCTGTAAGCTGTTTATTGTTTTTCAGCATTTCATGCGCATTGTTCACCATTGTCCGGAATTTATAAAACACAAATTCTTTTCCATGGAGCCCAAACACTGTGCGTGCAAATAAAATATTCCCCTTCGAATCAATTTTTATCCATAGTGCTATGATGAAACAGAGAGGAAGAGCTATAACAATCATACACATGGAAAGGATAATATCTACTGTCCGCTTCAGAAAGAGAAATACGGTGACCTTTCTCCCTTTTTCTTTCAGAGTTTCCAGCGGTATTGCATCGGTAAGTTCAAACATATTCAAATCGTGCTTTCTGTTTTCCTATTAAGAGTCCGCCATATCCCGCCATCGTATGGCATATGAATTTTACTACCCATAAATATTTTTTCTCTTTGAATAAAGTGGTAACACCATGAACAAAGTACCGGCGCCCTTCGGAAGTAAATCTCCCGTCAAGATTATCTGCCGCGTTCAATCGATGCAAAATATACCCTGAGAAATAATAACGATACAATATATCCCATGTTCCAAGGTTATGCGAATGATAGACGGAAGCGAGGGGCTCATAGAGCAACGATTTTCCCTCATCGAGTGTCTGTTGAGCAAAGGCATAGTCTTCATAAATCGGAATATCTTCCCGGAAATGATGAGCTTCCCATGCGGTTCTACGAATGCTGCAATTGACAGTGGAAAATGATGCTAACCGATGTCCTAAATGATTTTGAAGATTCTTCTTCTTCAGCAATTTTTCATCGTTATAATTCCAGGACATCCGAAATGCATTAATGGGATCACATCCTGGTTTCGGTATCTGCTTGCCATAGATGCCAGCCAGCATTTCATCATTTGCCATAGGCTGTATTAATGTCTCAAGCCAATGTTCAGAGACAGGATAGGCATCTCCTGCTAGAAAAACTAAATACTTCCCTGCCGATAGGCGTGCTCCGAGATTCCGTGTGCCGCCATGATGGAATTCATTCCTTTGGATACGATGAATCGTTACGGGGAAAGTTGATGCGATTTCCACCGTCCTGTCTGACGAAGATGAATCAATAACAAGCACTTCATACCGCAGATTCGTATGCTGGGAAAATATACCGCTTAAGCAAAGAGCGATGTTTTTCTCCTCATTCAACGTCAGAACAATGATGGAAACGTCAATACCTGACTTGTCGGTTGTGGCAGGCATGTTACTGGTGGTGCTCCCTGAGAAATTGATCCAACGCTAGTGTCCAATGCGGCATAGAATTTATGCCTTGGCTTTTCATATTGAAGTTCTCCAATGCTGAATATAATGGCCGTTTCACCGAAGATGGAAATTCATGCGACTTACAGCTCACCAGTGGTGTAGAAATCTGCAATGTCTTAAAAATATGTGCTGCGAATTCGAACCACGAACACTCACCTTCACACGTCATATGATAGAGGCCGTAAGCATTAGATTTGATGAGTTCTATCGTTTGACGGGCAATTTCATGGGTTGGTGTAGGTGTCAGCACCTCATCGTCCACGATCTTCAGTTGAGGCCTTTCCTTCGACATCTTGATAATTTTTGTAATAAAATTTTCTCCCTTCGCCCGGCAAGGAGTAGATCCGTAAATACCGGAAATTCTTAGAACATAATGTTTTTCCGAATAATTCCGTACAAACGACTCTCCGGCAAGCTTCGTAACACCATACACATTCAACGGATTCGGTGCATCCCCCTCATGATAGGGAGTTTTCTTGTTTCCATCAAAGACGTAATTTGTGCTATACTGCACAAGCGTATATCCAATTTCTTGTGACAATTGCGCAAGATGTTTTGCTCCAAGCGCATTGATGTCAAACGCCTTTTGGGGTTCAGTCTCACACGCCGGCACGACATGAAATGCTGCCGTATTTAAAACAACCGATGGTTGCGCTGAGAGTAATACTTCCTTTGCCCTTTGAAAATCGGTAATATCTAATTGATCATGCGTGATGCCAATAACATCATGTGTCCTGGCAAATTCTTTCGCCAAATCGCTTCCCAACTGCCCGTTTACCCCAATAATTGCTACCCGCATCCGTTTGCCGAGCATCATACCTTTTTTGCTACATCCTTAAAAACCTGGATGTTGTAATAGTTCGGATTTGCAAAATCCTTGAACCGTTCATAATTCTCTATCAAATTGTCCAGGATCCAGTACACATCGTGTTTCGGTTTGAAACTGAGGACATTCATAGCCTTCGAAACATCGACTTTATAATTCCGAAAATCCTGGATATTCTTCATATGTACTTTAATGGATAATTGCATTTTCCGCTCAATAACTTCTTTGACAATATCGCCAACTTCCCCCACCGTATAGTTGCCGGAGGACACATTGAAGATTCCCGATATTTCACTGTTTGCTTCTATCGCCCGGATATACGCATTCGCAACATCCTCAATGCTTAATATAGGTCTCCAAATCGAGGGATTGTTGATCGTAATTATTTTTTCCTGCACTGCGGTTTTAAACATCGTATTTACGATAAGATCAAGACGCATCCGGGGACTGTATCCGCTGACAGTGCCCTGACGCAGGCTGATAACAGAAAAATCTTTATCGGCCATTTGGAGCACTGCCTGCTCCCCCTGCAATTTCGAAATTCCATAAGGATAATTTGAAACGGCTGGAGACGTTTCATCATATAACTCATTGACTGTATATCCATAGACAGAGCATGACGACGCGTAAATGAATTTTTTCACCTTCGCCCGTTTCGCTGTATATCCTAAATATGCCGGTGCTGACGCATTATAGATAAAATTCTTAGCGGGAGAAAACTCCGCCATGGGATCATTCGATAAACCGGCAAGGAATATAACTTGATCGTAACCGCTCATTTCCTCTTCTTTTAAATCAAAGACATCTTTTGGGATCACATGGACTTCTTTTGGCAAATGATTCCCAAACCATAACAGATCGACGACTTCAACTTGATATCCCCGATCTAGCAGTTTCGGAATCATTGCTGATCCAATATAGCCAGCTCCACCTGCAACTAATATTTTCATTGGAACAGTTCTCTGGTTTCTAGAGCGTAAAATTATTCGACTCAGGCCGTTTTAACCACTCTTTCAACGGCTGGGCAGTTGTATCTTTTGCTGAAAGTAACGGATCTTTTACCGGCCACTTTATGCCGATTTCGGGATCATTCCAAAGAATGCCGCTTTCAGCATTTTTGTTATAAATATTCGTACAGAGATATTCAATTTCGGCAAAATCGCTCAACACACAAAAGCCTCGTGCAAAACCTGCGGGAGCAAAAACTTGGATCTTGTTCTTCGTTGAAGCCTCTATTCCAAACCATTTACCCAATGTCGGTGAATTCTTTCGTATATCGACAGCAACAAGAAAAGCGGAACCGTAGGTCACCCGCATTAACTTTCCCATTGGCGGTGCCCACTGGAAATGCAGTCCGCGTAATGTATTTTTGATCGAACGGGAATGATTGAGCTGCGAAAACTCATAAGGCAGTCCCAATTCTTTAAATTGATCCTTCCTGTACACTTCTGTAAAGAAACCGCGCTCATCCTCAAAGATCTCCGATTGAACAACGATAATACCCGCAATCGCTGTTTTTTCCGTCTTTATCTGCATATTGAATCCTTGTTTCTTTGACTTTCCATAGTCTTCGTTAGGCTCGTACGCCTCGTTTTTGCAGCATTGCATCCTCGAGTATTGCGTCAAATTGCTGGCACCTGATTTCCCAAGTATTTGCGTTTGCCTTCTTTTGGCGCAATTCCCTCAACTTTAGATCATTCTCGTCCATCGCCGTCTCACATAATGTAATAAATTCTTCGTTAGAATGTGCGATATAGAACACATCTGAATAATCTTTTTCTAATTCCGGTACGTTGATGACGACTGTCGGCAGCCCTGTCGCAAGGCATTCGAATGTTTTGGCTGGAAAAACACCCTTCATAACATCGTTTTTTCGATACGGCATACAGAGGACATTGGCTTTTTCAATATATCGAATCAATTCCTGATGCTGTACCTGACCTATGGTTTCAACGTTTTTCGGAAAGGTGTATTTGTCTTTTACTGGACCTACGAGAACAATTTTCCAGTCTGGATGCCTGACGGCGGTTCCTCTTATTAATTCTTGATCAAAATGGAATCGACTGATATGGCCAAAATAGAGCAAGCAGTTCTCTTTTCTATTTATTTGTTGATGTTTTAAAAAGAATCTATCTAAACGAACAGCCTCTGGAAGATATTGAACGTTTTGATGGATTTTTGTGTAATGCGAAAAAGAGATTGTCGTGTTCACTATCACTAGATCGGTGACTGACAATGCCATAATTTCTGTTTCAGCATATTCAGATTCCATTTTCCCGAATGCTGTCGGGTTAAACATATTGTCGTAAATTCTTAATGCATCAGGATATTTTTGAAGCAACTGATAATTCACTTTCGTTGGTATGTTATAATAAATGGCGTCCACCTTCGAGGGGAATTCTGTTTTTAGATATTTCATTAATATCCTTGCATTAATTGTATCAAAGATGCTATTTGTTTCCGGCAATAAAAACCATTTTATCAAAACAATGTTTTGAGGTTTGTTTACAGGCTGCGAAGCACGTGAAAATAGAATATTCTTTAATCGTTCCCATATTCGATTGACATCTTTTAATTTTATTTTTCTGTGACTGCCAATGTTTTCAATAAATAGTACTCTATGATTCTTTGCAAAATGGCTTGCCAATTCATGATGACGCTGCCAAATGAAACTCCATGAAGCGCTTGAAAGGAATAGTATCCTTCTATTCATATGCTCGGATACCCTTATCGTTACGAGTAAGATTGCCGAAAATGATCGTAATAAATTTCCTCACTTGTACTGGTATATATGAAAACATCTTCAATATAAATGATAGCTTTCCTCCCTTTTCTTCCATGAACCATAAATATCGCTGCATCTTATCTCGTTTTACTCCGTATTTGATACAACTTAGCACTAATGACTTCGCATAGTAATATTTCAGAATTTCATTTGATGGTTTACTCATTACGGAAGTCTTCTTATAATGTTCATCGAAGAGATTATATAATTCTGTTAATAGCTTAGTATCAAGTTGTCTCTTCGCAACAAACACGCGTCTTGCAAGCGTTGTTCGTTCTTTGAGATCCCTCCGTTTTAGATTCGATTCACCCCGTATCGTTTTTCTCCAACAAAAAAGCTTTTCATCAATACTAGCTATTTCATGTTTTTCTGATAATCGTAATAATAACTCATAATCTTCGCATCCACGCAAACGAGAATCATATGAACCACGTTCTATAAGTATTTTTTTATTGAACATTAACGAACCGTGAGTAAATGGACTCCTCGATTCTAATATTCGTTTGAGAACACTGTCATTATTCGGTGGAATCATTTTAAAAAGTTTATTTCCATCTTCATCGATATAAATTGTTCCAGTGCCTACAACTGCACAATTAGGATGTCGCAATAAATATTCTACCTGTCGTTCAAGACGTTGAGGCAATGAAACATCGTCCCCGTCCATTCGAGCGATAAATTTTCCGTACGAAGCGTCAATTCCCTCATTCAAGGACGATGCAAGTCCTTTATTCTGTTTGTGAGCAATAATTCTGATCTTCGGGTTTTTTGAATACTGGCTTAATATTTCCGATGTGGCATCTTTTGAATTATCATTTATTATAATGAACTCCCAATCTGTAAATGTCTGATCGACAATGCTAGAAATGGCTTGACACACAAATCGTTCTTCATTATATACGGCCATCACAACGCTCACGAGGGGATTATTCATTTAAATCATACTTTCACTGTGTTCTTTATATAATCTATACTTCCAGCGATAAACCAAAACACTCCACCTGATGATAGCTTTTCAATATTTGCCAAATATATTATGCCTAATCCAATAAAAACGAAAAGAAAAGAATTGGCATACGCGCCGACGAATTGTCCTATATACTTTTTATACACTTGAGACGCATTCCTCCAGATGAATACCATAAGAACAATAAAATAAAGACTTCCACATAGCCCGGTAAATACTAGTTTATCTAAATAGAAATTATGTGTGGTGTACATATCGGCGTCTTCGAATCCGAGGACATCAATCGGTGTTCCGATTCCAATTCCTATTAGCGGATGTTCTACAAAAAGAATAAACCCTTGCTGCCAGGCAAATAATCTTCCATAATACGTGGCCTCGTTCGATACCCGTGATTCATAAAATGATGATTCGTAGACTGCCGTAAATATTTTTCCACTCCAGAGAAATGCCACAAGTGCAACAAAGACACCGACAAGAACAAAATATCTTCTTAATTCTGGATTAAGCAATGCTTTGATCAGCAGAAGCAGGAGCATTGCAATGATGACACCCCGTGTTCCACTCAAGACAATCATGATTATGAGAATAAGGATAATCCCATTTCTTTTTGCACCCCATTGGAACTTATCATACAGTTTTTGCGATCCCATGAGAGCAAGAATGACCAGTAGCATCATAGGAGTTTCTGTCGATTCGACATAGACTCCCGAATATCGATAAAACCCTGTTTGCTCAGCCAGGGCTTCATTTGTGATACTTTCCTGGAATGATTGTGATCCTATCGCAGTTGTCCATATTCTGGTCAGTTCTGCGAATGGATTCACCGATGTAAAAAATTCAAACAACCCGAACACTGAAATATATATTCCGACGATAATAAGGAATTTGTTGAGCGTGAGAATGCCATTGTTCACATCACCTTCCTTTTGAGTAAAGAGATAATACTTCCCGACATAGAAAAACAACGGGACGCCAGCAAATCTTCTTACAAAAAAAGCAATAAATGACAATCCTATCGATTCTGATGTGACAATGAATGTCAATGAGAATATAAATACAAGGTATCCAAGCAGCAACCAATCTAGCATCGACGGGCTACTTCTCTCTTTTCGCAACTGATGAAAGTACTTGCCAGTGATGAGACAGGTGAATAATATCATATTCGATACGTATTTCCCTTTTTCACCAAATGCAAATCCGAATTGTATAAATTGAGCAGGCAGAAATAATACTAAACCCAAGAATACCAGAATTGCCGCTTTTGGTTTATGCACCAACAAAGCGATAAAACCGGTCACAAGAATGATATTGAAGAGATTGCCTATCATTTGGATAATATCCTACGATTCAGGAAAATCGATTCAAACCGGCTTTCCATTCTATGTTCTTATATGATTAATACATATTGGATCGGGCAAGCGATATTACTTCTTATTTTCTCTATGCATTTATTTTTTAAATAGCGAATCCATTGAGGAGGAATTATATCGTTCTTACTAACCTTTGGATCGACTGCCCACTGAAAAGGCGCTATGACAATCTTGCCTAGATTCCGGTTAAGCCATCCTCTCCACCAGCCAAATGTGTGGAGTGAGACAGGTTAGAATTATTTCGAGTCCATTCTGGTTGATTCGAAATAACAAAAACGTGTAAATCTGTTATACGTTCTTGGAGATACGTAAGAGCGGTTCGATTGTACTCTAAAGTAAGGGCGCCGTGAATTTTATTATGCGCAGTTGTAATCACACCATCTGACATTCCATGGAGTCGTCGTAAATGTAAACTGTAAACAAACCGAATTTGTTCCCAATATTTTCTTGCTATCTCCATATTTTTATCTCTAAAAGACTCTTTGAAAGAAAATTCCTTACGAATAACATTAGCAATCTTTGCACAATAATATTTCACATTGCTAATAGCCAAACAAATGTTTTGCTAATTGCATTTACTTTTTATTCAATTTCCTTTTCCAACTTTCGGCAATTTCCTTGAATATTGTTTCCATATTTTTCGATATATCCCAATTGTGATAATGCGACTTCATTTTTGTTAAATCAGATATATAACAAATATGATCTCCTTCTCTATTATTTTCCTTGTACTCATATATCATTTTCTTACTTGTAATATCTTCCACCAAATCGAATGCTTCTAAAATTGATATCGAATTTTCTCTACCACCGCCTAAATTATATACTTCAGCTATCCTTGGCTTCTTTATAAACTCACTTATAAATGTAACTACATCATAAGCATGGATATTGTCTCTAACCTGTTTTCCTTTGTAACCATAAATATTGTATTTCTTTTCTTCTATATTACATTTTATTAAATAACTAAGAAATCCATGCAATTCCACACCACTATGGTTTGGTCCAGTCAAACAGCCACCTCGCAAGCAACAAGTTGCCATATTAAAATATCTTCCATATTCTTGGACCATTATATCGGCTGCAACTTTTGATGCTCCGAATATTGAGTGTTTACATCGGTCAATTTTAAAATTTTCATCTATTCCGTTTTTATAATTGATATCATCGTATTCCCATCTTTTTTCTAATTCTTTTAACTTAATCTCGTTAGGTCCATCGCCATAAACTTTGTTCGTTGACATATAAACAAAAATAATTTCAGGATTTGTTTGTTTCGCAGCTTCTAAAAGATTCAATGTTCCGACTGCATTGACATCGAAATCATCAAATGGTCGTGAAGCTGCCAAATCATGACTTGGTTGAGCTGCCGTATGAATTATAGCCGTTGGTTTAACTACTTTTATAAAATCTGAAATTGCGCTTCGATTTCTTATATCGATTTCATTATGAGAAAAATTGTCATATGTTTCTTCCAACCGTTTTTGATTCCACCTTGTATCTCCTTTTTCACCAAAAAAATCAGCTCTCATATTGTTATCAATCCCATTAACTCGAGTTCCTTGGGATGCGAAAAATGACACTATTTCACTTCCAATTAAGCCACTTGAACCGGTAACAACTAAGTTTTTCATTATATTCACCTTTATTTTTTTTAATTGTTACTCAATCGCTAACAAACAATAATTCACCCTTGTGCGCCCTACGAATTAATACTTGGTTGCTATATGTGACTTTAAAACATCAACCATTTTGCAAAAGGACGGTCAGTTTTAATAATTCAATTGATCAATTTGAATAAACAAATAGATTTAAAATCTAATCCAATCTTCTGGTACTAGATCATTCGTGTCTATTTCTTTATCCATAAACCAATTTCTTGGTGCTACAACTATTTTATTTTTTCCCCTGGCTAACCATGCAGCCCACCATGCATATGTACTATTAGGTATAATAAAATGTTTACACATAGACATTAGTTTCATATAATTAGCGAACTTTCTACCAGCGTATAAATGTTCCACAAATGTAGTTTTAAATTTTAATTTAACATTATTTTTGCACCATTCAATATCATCCGAGAAAATAAAAAAATGCGGTTCATCTACTGTATCAACAATAGTCTTAATAGCCTTTTCATAATAATTCTTTCCATCGGTACCGGAGAGGGTATTTAAAATATTGTTTGAAAGATAATCTGTTCGTCTATAATTAAGACAAATAGAAGAAGAAGAAGCTATTCTATTAGCGATATCCAAAGAGTTAGCATTCGCATGTGGTAAAATAAAATCTTTTCTAATCTTTTCTTCCATTTCTAAAAAATATTTAAAGCTTTGCCAATAACCAATAAAATAATGAGATCCTTGTAAATAGTTCACATCGTAATTATAGTTAAAATATTTTTCAGTGTAGACATTATTCTTCAGATAAAATTTGTTTAATAAAGTATAAATGTATTTATTATTAAAACGTGGCAAAGTAAAACTCAATATCTCTAAATTGGTTGCTTTTATTATTTCAATATTAAAAACATCTAAATCATAATTACGGAATATTGTCAATTTACTTTTATAACGAGCTAAAAGATGTGTTAGATCAAATTTAAGAATCTCATTGCATCTTGAACTAACAGCTTTTCCAAAAGCATACTGGAACATCTGGTTCCCTAAGCCGCCTTGTAATCTGACTATAATCATTTTGGTAAAGAATTAGAAATATATGTTTTAAATTATTGTGTAACTATTAACAAAAGAGTTACCTTTAAAAGTTGTGTAAATTAAAAAAGCGCATCCGTATCTTAGGTTGACCAACAAACGATAGGAACTTCCTATCAAAACCTAAGGAGGACACGCCGATGTCAAAGTACAAGAAA
>Ga0268280_1001281_pt1 | contig 17303 bp, 14 predicted proteins | sample saktaG_9_FD_190139 | JGI IMG/M metagenome (GOLD analysis project Ga0268280, IMG submission 190139) | Saline water microbial communities from Sakinaw Lake, British Columbia, Canada - sak_2011_5_24_40m | ecosystem: Environmental > Aquatic > Non-marine Saline and Alkaline > Saline ... | reverse complement strand
GATCGATCAGCAGATCGACGATGTTCGGCAAAATATCGGTTTCCACGATCGAAATGAACAACTGGTCGTCTTTGGCGATCAGCGTCTGGTAGAAATCGCCGCCTTCCGCCACGTCGGCTTCGGTGAGCGTGATCTTCTTGATGCTCCCGACGGTGACGCCGAGAACGCCGTAGTAACGGCCCTGTTCGCAGACGTTCCGGGCCGTGAGCAGCACCGGATCGGTGACGCCGTCGGCACTGATGACGGTTCCGGCGGTACGGTAGACATGATAGTAGGTGGCGCCGACGGTGTTGACGTTGGCGTTGGTGAGGGCGCGATAGCTGTTGTTTACGGCTTCCCAGACGATGTCGCCTTTTTGCAGGTAGGTATCGGTCGAATCTTCGGTGAGCATGACGCCGCCGAGAATGTCGCCGCCGATCAGATAACCGCCATAATCAACGATGTTATCCGCCGTAAGCAGGACGTAATCGATGTCGCCTTCCGCAAAATCAGTTTCAAAATACAGACCGCCTTCGAGCAGGTCCGTCGCCGTGACGACATGTTTGACGATGTTACCGATCTGCCGGTCCGTCAGATAATAGGCACCTTGGGCCCAGAGGTCGTAATCCTTGACGGTATACGCGTGGATCTGACCGGCTTCGAGATAATCGCCGTAGAGCGGTCCGCCTTCTGCGACATCCGCCGCCGTTGCTTTCCACATCACGACATCGCCGATTTCAAGAAGCGAATTCTGGTACGCTCCCGTGGCGACATCATCCGCCGTCAAAAGATAGGGGATGGTAGTCGCCGTCGGGACGACATCGCCTATCATGTGCAGAGATTCGAAATAGGTGCCACCGGAAGCGACATCCGTTTCGGAGAGAATCCGATAGCCGCTGCCGATGATGATATAGTCGCCAGCGGCGCGGAAGGTCACATAGTCGCCGCCATCGGCGACGTCAGCCTTTGTCAGCCGGTAGCCGCCGACGATCGCACCTTCGGTCCGTTTGGCCTGATAAAACAGGCCGCCTTCGACCATCGCTTCGGTGACGATTGGGTACATATCCATGTCGGCCTGGGCAGTGAAATAATTCGAAGTTCCGAGCTCAAGCCCGACGACGAAGACGAAAAACAGGAAAAACGGGATGGCTTTATACCAATGCCGGTTTTTCAGCTGGCCCCAACCGGGAATGAACAGCGAACGCAAGCCGCATAAAAAGGCCTTGGGATGTTTTTTCCAATGGACGAACCTGGCTACCGTGTTCTTGCCAATGCGTTGGAAAAAGTGCAGTGGACGAAGGATGAAGGTCCGATACAACCATCCTGGAATTCCTCGGAAGAAACGACCGACCGCCTTGAATAGTTTCCCCATATGATTACCCCTTCCATTTCGATTATCAACTTATTCTATCACAAGCCTACAATGAATGTAACCGCTTTATCGACGATTTTCTTCCTAAACGGGTTACACACTATGCAGAAATCGAAGACGTCATGGAAAAATTGAATATCCGGCCCCTACTATCATCAGTGAATTGCATCCGCAATCGCTGTGATGGCAGAGAAGGCGGGCAGAAGCGCACCTTCGATCAGACCGATCTTGACGTTCCGGACCTTAGAGGCGACGGACTCGTCATCGACGGGGGCGGCGACAAGGGTCGCCTTCGTGCCGTCGGCATAGGCTTCCCACATCCGAAATGCCGGCATGTCGATGACCGAAGGATTGAACCAGACGTAATCCCATTCGGGAGCACCCTTCTCTTCCCAGGGCGACAATCCGGCGCTGCGCCCGTCGAAACCGACGGCAAACCCGGATGCCGAGAGTGCATACAGGACGCTGGCACATTCGGAAAGGGATACTTCGCCATCGGGAAGGACGACGATGACAATACGTTGGCAGGGAATTTTCCGCCGTCTTGCGATCTTGATGAGATCGTCAACGAAACCGGCAGCCATCAGGGAGATCGGATGAACCGGAATGGCGAAACGCACCGCGACTTCCTTTTCGCGGAACAGCCATTCGGCGTCTTTGAGGACCGCGGCATATAGCGCCCGGGAGACCGACGTCGCCAACCCGTACCGCCGCACCGTCTCGCGCAGCAGCTCGATGTCGCCGATCAGCGGATCGGGATGGAGGGCAGCCCGGTACATTTCGACTTTCTTGGTAAAAACATTGCCGATCTGGGTATAGGAAGCGGCCAGACCATTGTTTTTCAGCAAATCGGTGAGATGGGATGCGACGGCTTCGGTGCGGTTTTCCCAAAGCATCAGATCGCGGTCATAATGCCGGAACGGCGCCGTCTTCGTCGCGAGCGTGGCGGCAAGCCGCGCTTTGGCCAGGTTTTCTGCGAGCGTCCGGTTCTTCAGAATGTTGACGACCCCGACCCGAATGACCGGATCGGCTATTTTCGGTAGATTTTCCTTCATCGCGGCCGCGGCGTCGGCGATGATGGTGCTAATGACGCGGTCGAGGATTCGCTTGTCGATGGTGTCGACGATGGAAAGCAAGCTGCCGTCTTCGGCCTGGAAAAATCCGCGCAACCGATCCCCGAAGCCCTTTTTGATGAAGGCGATGAGAATGTTGATCGCGGCGTTCCAATCTTCGAATGCCAAACGTGACAGCCCGGAGGCCGTCCAGCGTTGGAGCGACGACTGCACTTCCAGCGTTGCCAGAAAGGTGGCGAACGCATGCATCGAACCCAGACCGAACAAGAGCGACTGATCAGCTTTGTGAACCGCTTCGACGCGGGTCGTTTCGGTTTCCAAGATATCCATCGCCGCGAAATGAATGACGGCGTCTTCCTGCCAGACGATGGCGTTCCAGAGCATCCGCCGGCCACGGAAGCCGGTGATCGGAATCCGCAGTTCCTTCTTGCCGACAAAGTCGTCGACATAAAGCTTCTTATCGATCACGCAATCCTGGAATTCTTCATACGGCAAAAACGAGCGGTCGGTTTCAAGCAGCGCCTTGGCCTGCTCATCGACCAAGAACAGATATCCGGCTTCAATCCGGAACACGCCGATCTGGAACACATGGAAGACTTTTCCCGCCATCTGCAGGGCGACGGCGTCGTTTTCCCGCAGTCGCTGCGTTTCCCATTTATTTTCCAGAATCGAACGGACGGTGATCAGAAGTTTGTTCACATAGTCGAAATGACGATCCTTCTCGAGGTAGATCACCATGAACCCGGCGGTTGTGCCCTGAATCTTGATTTTGAACGCCTGGACCGAAAGACAGGGGCTGTCCTTGAGGGGACGGTTATCCGCATGATCGATGATTTCGCCGAATTCGTTCTTGGTCAAAAGCAGATAATCACGGTCGGCGTCGATGACCGAACCGATGACAGAACCTGTCAGGTCGACCGCCGCATGCGTCTTGTCGATCAGCAGACCCTTCTTGTAGGTTTCGACGAGGATGCCATCAAGGGCCGGGGCAATGAACATGCAGCGCGGAATGTCGACGAGTCGGTTGACGTTCCGGAAGGTCTCGAGCAGGACATCGCGTTTGTCGACGGCCGGCGAGAGTCGCGCCGCGGCATCGAGCAAGGCTCGGACGCCATCAAAACTGTCGATGATTTCCGGTTCACGGTCGGACAACTGGATGATCCTTTCCTTGATCGTGGCGGCTTCTTCGTATTTGCGGAGCGTTTCGGCAATTTTGAGACCGGCCTGGTAAAGTTCGAGCCGGTAGTTCTTCGAAAGCCCCGTTTCCGCCTTTTTCTCATATTCAAGATAGAAATTCCATGCTTCTTCGAAATTTCCCAATTTCAGATTGATGAGGACATAACGATCGAGGTAACGGTTCTTCGCTTTCGAACGGAGAAAGAAATCCTGATAGGCCTTGAGCGAATTGAGATATCTTGCTTCAGCATACAGGATATCGGATTCGACGAGCCAAAACATCTCGTTTTTCCGCGTCTTGTCGAAAATCAAGGCGTGTTCGAAGGCGTTCCGGGCGGCTTCAAGATCTTCCGTCTTCAGATACAGCATTGCCAGTTTGAGATACTTCGATACCAGATTGTTATTGGAGATATTGTCTGGAACCAGTAACAAGGCGGCGATCGCCTCGGGATATTTTTTCAAGCCTTCCTGACAGACCGACAGATAAAACTGCTGCATCATCGTCTGCGATGGCATGCCCGCGATGAAGCGCGTGCGGTAGTTCAAAACCTGTTCCAGTTGCAAAAAATCCTCGGTTTTAAGCAACAAACCGACCAGTTTATCGACGACGGCGACGATCGTCTTGTAATCCTCGAATGCATTTTGCCGGAGAATGGCCGCAAGCATCGCGACGGCCGCATCATAGTTCTGCAAATACAGATAGGTATCCGTGAGCAACGTCGTCGTCTTCAAAAAGGCTTCGAGGTCGCCGGCTTTCAGGGTTTCGTCCTGAAGCGCCAGGAGCAGGTCGGCCAGTTCTTCGTTTTTGGGAAAAGCGGCGTAATCTTTCAGACTTTGTTCGAATTCCATCGGTTCACCTCCAAGGTGACGCTGCTGATCGGCGTCTTCTGAGCGTGTGAAGCGGCACGTTGCGATCGAGGTCGAGGATCGCGATCCTAACTTCATCTTCGGTGGCGTCGATCGTCGCATAGGTCGGCACTCCTCCCGAACGCGGCGTCGCCGCCGAACCGGGGTTGAGGAAGATCACGCCTTCCCGTTCCGCCAGGTAGGGCTGATGCGTATGGCCAAAGCAGACGATATTGCAGGCTTCCGCGCCAGCGCGTTCGGCCAAAAGTGCCAGGCCGTTCTTGACGAAATAACGGTGTCCGTGCGTCAGGAAGGTCTTCCAGCCGGCGAACACGGTCGTGAGTTCATAGGGAAAATCGGGTTCGAACGGATAGTTGCCACGGACGCCGTAGACATTGCGCGCCGATAATTCGTGTTCGCGCATTTCCGAATCGCCGAGCGAGATGAAACGGTCACCGTCACGGTTCAGAAGCAGGATCCGGTCGACGGCAACGGCATCGCGGTGATTGTCGCTGAACAGAATGATTTTCACTGCGCCCACCATTCCCGATCCGCCATCATCGCCCGGAAGGCGTTTCCCCGATGACTGATGGCGTTTTTTTGAACCGATTCCAGTTCTGCGACCGTCTGGCCGGATGCGGGGAGATAGAATAAAGGATCATATCCGAATCCACCTGTGCCGCTTGGCTGTTTTGCAATGATGCCGGTGAGCGCGCCACGATATACACGATAATCACCCGTCGGTTTCATCACGACGATCGTACAGACAAAGCGGGCGCGCCGGTCCGAGGTTCCGGCAAGCGCCGCCAGTAGTTTCTGGTTATTGCCCGCCGCCGTACCGGCAGCGGAAAAGCGTTGCGAACGGACTCCCGGAGCGCCGTCCAAAGCGACGACTTCGAGCCCGGAATCATCCCCGACGGCGAGCGTGCCGAAAGCGGCGACACAAGCTGCGGCCTTGAGGACGGCGTTGGCTTCGAAGGTTGCCCCCGTTTCCTCCACTTCGGCGATTTCCGGATGATCGGCGAGCGATTCCACACGAAATCCACAGGCAGCGAACATTGCTTCGTATTCGGCGATTTTGCCACGATTGCGGCTGGCGACGATGATTGTTTTCATGATATCACCCATTATCTTTTAGTATATCATATACGCTAGCGCAGATTCACTATATATTAAAGAAAAAAGACCGTTGCCGGTCTTCTATTTGTTGAGCCAGAGGATGAATTTTTCGATGTTCTGATTGCTGCCGACGAGCAGAATCTCATCCGCGTTTTCAAACGGCGTCGTTGAACTCGGGATCATGATCTTCTCGTTGCGGCGGACAGCGACGATGTTGACGCCGAAACGGGAACGGATTTCCAGTTCCAGAAGATGTTTTCCGATGATCTTTTTGGCGGCGGTGATGGAAACGAAACTGTATTGTTGATCCAATTCGAGATATTCAAGGAAGTTTCCCGAAACCAGGATTTTCGCCAGACGGCGTCCGGTCGATTGTTCTGGCCAGATCAGATGATCCTGATCGACGCCGAGTTTTTCGACGACGCGGGCATGATATTCGCTCTGGACCTTGACGAAGATTTCCTTGACGCCGAGGTCTTTCAGGATCAGGGTGGTCATGATCGAGTTGTCGACGTTGACGCCGGTCGCGATGATGACCGTGTCGTAATTGACGATGCCGACCTCGCGGAGGGCGTCGATGTCCGTCGAATCTAGGCAAACGGCGTTTGGTACCAGTTTTGCGACTTTGTCGATCTTATCCAGGTTGCGGTCGATGACGAGGACGTCGGCCTGGAGATTGACCAGTTCTTCGATCAGGGCGGTGCCGAAACGGCCGACGCCGATGACGGCAAATGATTTTTTTGTCATGTTGACACCAACTTTCATTGAAATCAAATCCATTATACATTTTTTTCGGCATTTGTCAAATTTCGCCGGTGCGACAAATCCAAAGATTCTCTTTTCACCGTCGCATTTGTGCGCTATAATGATAAAGAGAATATGGAAGCGGAGGAATTCACGATGATCAATCCCTATGAAGATCTGTTTCGTAAGAATCCCAACAACGATTCACCGAAACCGGCCCAAAACGCTTCCGTTCCCGCCTCGGATTTCGATCCGCTCGACGAGATCGAACCGAATCGCCGAACCAATATCTTTCTTCTGATTGTTTACGTCCTCGGGCTCATCGCCGTGAACCTTTTTTCGGTGTTGTATTATTCCTTAACGTATCCCGATCCCGATGCGACGCTCGCCGCCATCACGGAAACCGAAGTTAACTATGACACATTCGACAGCACCGATGATCCCGCTTTTCCCTACGGCGTGACTCTTCATGCCATCTTTCAAAACCAGAACGCGATCACCGTCGGTCAAATCTGGGTCAGGTTCGGCGTTTATGACGCCGATGGCGCGTTGATCGGATCGATTTACTACTCAAAGGATGACGTCGCTTCCATGGCGGAATATAGGATCGACGCCACGCTAGAGTATGAGGTACCGATTGCCGAGATCCGGTACGAATACGGTTTCAGCGTTTCCAATCAGTTCACGCTGATGGTCAATTTCTTTCACTCTTTCCTGATTGCGATCGCTTTCCTCTGGATCGATCGTTTCCATCTTGCGGACCGTTGGCGCCGCTTCAAAATCGACTGGAAATCCGCCATCGCCCATATCGTCGTCGGCTTCATCCTGGTATGGGGCGCCATGATCGTGTCATCAATCCTTTTGCAGTCCCTGGGCGTCTATGGCACTTCGGCCAATGAGGCCGTCATCGCTTCGATGTTCACGCCCGATGGGTTCACCCTGTTTCTGCTGTTTCTAACGCTCTGTATTTTCACGCCGATTGTCGAAGAATTGTTCTACCGCAAGGTTCTGTTCGGTTTCTTTTCCAAACGCGTCGGACCGATTCCGCCGATCATCGTTTCCGGGTTGATCTTCGGCTTCATGCATGTCGCTTCCTTTGGCGATCTCATCCAGGCGATTCCTTATGTCGCCATGGGCATGGTGTTCGGTTACGTCTATTATGCTTCCAAAAAGAACATCTACGTCACGATGGGCGTCCACTTCATCAATAATTTCATTTCCTGGGCAACGTACGCGATGCCGCTGATCGCCTGGATCGCCATCCGCTGAACCGCAAAAGAAAAAAACCGACCTGTGGCTTGAGCCCTGGTCGGTTTTTTCAATAAACGGATGCTATCTGACGGATTCCTTCAAAACCTTGCCGGATTTGAAAGTCGGAGCTTTGAGGCTGGGGATGTCGATGATTTTTCCCGAACGGGGATCATGGCCGGCGCGGGCTTTGCGTTCTTTGACTTCGAACGTGCCAAAACCGGTGAGGATGACTTTTTCGCCTTTGACCAAGGCTTCCTGAATGGCGAGGACGGTCGAATTCAAAGCTTTTTCAGCATCTTTTTTCGTCAGGTCGGAAAGTTCGGCGATACGGGCAACTAATTCGGATTTGTTCATTTTATCTTATCCTCCTATTGATTTGATTTCATTATAAGTGCCGTTTTTGAAAAAATCAAGCGTTATGCCGTAAATTTCCCGTCTTTTTGCGAAAATTTGCCTATTCGCGCTTGCGGAGGATCAATTTGAGCGGCGTTCCTTCAAAATCGAATACCTCACGTATGCGATTTTCTAAATATCGGTGGTAACTGAAATGCATTGCTTCGACGTCATTCACGAAAAGCACGAAGGTCGGGCATTTAACAGCCACCTGCGTCGCATAGAACACGCGAAGCTTGATCTGATTGTGTTCTTTCGGGGGATTCAGAGCCACCGCATCGGAGACGATTTCATTCAAGACCGAAGTCGAGATCCGTTTACAATAGTTGGCAAAAACCTTCCTTATGATCGGGAAAAGCAAGTGGATGCGGGTCTTCTTTTTCGCCGAGAGAAAGGCGATTGGGATATACGAGAGAAACTGAAATTCCTCGCGGAGGAGTTTGATCCATTCCTCCATTGTCCTGTCGTCCTTTTCGACGGCATCCCACTTGTTCACAACGAGGATGATTGCCTTCCCACCGTCAAGGGCGAATCCGGCGATGTGCTTATCCTGTTCCTGGATGCCGATCGTCGCATCGATCACGACAAGGGCGACATCGCTCCGATCGATCGCCTGCATCGCTCTGAGGGCGCTGTATTTTTCGACGGATTCGAAGATCTTGCCGCGCTTGCGAAGACCGGCGGTATCGATGACGACGTACTTTTCGCCTTCCTTGACGAACTCGGTATCAATCGAATCGGTCGTCGTTCCCTGAATCGGCGAAACGATGACGCGTTCAGATCCGAGGATCGCATTCACGAGCGATGATTTCCCGACGTTCGGGCGACCGATAACGCAGATTCTCGTCACGTCCTCGGAATACTCTTCGCCAGTCGACGGCGGAAACAGCGCGATGATCTTGTCGAGCAGGTCGCCGACGCCGATGCCGTGCGCCGAAGAAATCGCGACAACGTCATTGGCCCCGAGTTGATAGAATTCGTAGATGCCGTCCATCAGATGCCGGTCATCGACCTTGTTCACGGCGACGATGACCTGTTTGTGCGCCTGTTCGAGCAATCGCATGACGACGTAATCATCGGGATGGACGCCGTTCTGAACGTCGACTACGAGAACGACGACATGGCTTTCCTCAATGGCGATCTCGGTCTGGGCTTTGATTTCAGCCAAAAAGGGCGCATCGCTGATTTCGATGCCCCCGGTGTCGATTACATTGAATTTTTGGGAGAGCCATTCCGCTTTCGCATAAATGCGGTCGCGGGTAACTCCCGGCGCGTCGTCGGTGATGGCGACCCTGTCGCCCACGATGCGGTTGAAGAGCGTCGACTTGCCGACATTCGGCCGGCCGACGATCGCCACGGTTGGCAGCATAAGAATCACCTTTGTTTCTGATTCCCTAAGGAAATTACTTCTTGAATTTGGCGAACAGGTCGGCGAGCGATTGGTTGCCCGAGACGTTTTCGTTCAGGTGCGATTCGAATTCCTTGCGATCGGTCTTGTATACCGCTTTTTTAAGCGAAACGGTCAGTTTCCATTCTTTCGGGAAGAACTGAAGGACTTCGAGATTGAGGACTTCGCCGACTTTGACGACGTTCTCGACGCGTTCGATCCGTTCTTCAGCCAATTCGCTGATTGGCAGGAAGGCTTCGACGCCCTGGACTTCGACGATGGCACCCTTTTCATGGATGGCCTTGACGGTACCGGACACGATGTCGCCGCTGCGGACCTTGATGTCGGCCCATGGATTATACTCAAGATGTTTCTTTGACAGCGAGAACTGTTTCTTCTCCTCGTCAATTGCAGTGATCTGAAGTTCGACCTTGGATCCGACTTCGACATCGCCCGCCAGGTTGTAGGAAGGATTCCACGAGTAGTCGAAACGGCTGAGGAAGCCGCGCATTTCCTGTTCGATTTCGACGAGCATGCCAAACTGCATCTTTTTGAAGATCGTGCCTTCGACCTTGTCGCCGACTTTGTGATTCTTGACGAAGAGGGTCCACGGGTCTTCCTGCATCGCCTTGAGCGAGAGGCTGATCTTACGGCCGGCGAGTTTGATGACCTTGCAGGTGACCGTGTCGCCGACTTTGACGGCGTCTTCGACCTTCGCGGTGCGGTAGTGGGAGAGTTCGCTGATATGGCAGAGGCCTTCGGTGAACATGCCGATCTTGATGAAAGCGCCGAAATCGACGATCCGTTCGACCGTGCCGGTAACGATGTCGCCGACGTTGAGCGCGGCGATTTCCGTCTTTTCCTTGGCCTTCAGTTCATTGTACTGGATCTGCTTGCGCGAGCCGATGAACTTATCGCGGCCGCGTTCGTTGCGGATCTCGATGATCTTGACCGTTTCCGTCTTACCGACGAGTCCGGTCTTGATTTCAGCAAGTCCTTCCGAGCCGACGTTCTTGAGCTCGACGAGGGAATCGGGAACGAAGATCTCGATGCCGAAATAGTTGGCAAGCAACCCGCCCTTGACGCTTTCGCGGATCTTCACCGGGACTTCGGCTTCGACGGTCAGTTCGGACTTGTGGGCTTCGCGCTGCGCGACCTTTTCCTGGTTCTGGCTCTTCTTTTCGACGTCCAGACGCGACAGCAGCAATACGTTCGTGTCGTCCCCGAAGCTGATTTTCGTTACTTTGACTTCGATTTCGTCGCCGACCTTGACGATTTCATTGCAGTCTTTGACCGGTTTGGAAGTCAAATGATCTCTATAAATCGTCCCTTCGAACGCGAAACCGACGTCCACCAGGACCGTATTAGCCTCCACCTTTAATACTGTTCCGACGACGACGTCGCCGACTTTCAAATCAAGATTGCTTTCCATTTTGATTCTCTCCTTTTTCACGCGAAGTGATTTTCGTGAACATATTGTAAATGGTTTCGGCGACGGCTTCGATGTCAAGGTGCGACGTATCGAGATAGACGGCGTCCTCCGCCTGTTTCAACGGGTTGTAACTGCGCGACGAATCGATCCGGTCGCGGCGTTCGATATCTTTCAGAATCTTTCCATAATCGGATTCGATCCCGTTCAAGAGGTTTTCCTCATGGCGCCGGCGTGCCCGTACTTCCATGGTGGCCGTCATGAATATCTTCAGATCTGCGACGGGCAGGACGACGGTGCCGATGTCGCGGCCGTCCATGACGACGTCCGCCGTTTCGGCGATCCGCTGCTGGAGGGCGACGAGCTGGTTGCGCACCGGAATGTGGCTGGCAACGACGGAAACATTGTTGGAAACGACATGCGTCCGGATTTTCTGACCAACGTCTTCGCCGTCCATGAAAAGGACGTCGTCGTGAAATACCATCGCCGTCGTCGCCAGAAACCCGAAGGCTTCCGGATCGGTGATGTCGATTTTCAGCTTGAGGGCCTTGTAGGTGGTCGCGCGGTACATGGCGCCGGTATCGATATAAACGTATCCGAGGCGTTTCGCGACCAGTTTGGCGACGGACGATTTTCCGGCTCCCGCCGGGCCGTCGATCGCAAGCGCGTGTCGTTTCATGATATCGCTCCTCAACATTTCAATATTATATCATATTTTATCTTATTTCCAGCACAAAATGCAAAAATCATGCATCGGTTTTCCCGAACCGGCTTAAATTCCAAAGATGCTTGATTTCGTGCGGTTTAAGGCGCCGCCAACCGCCTGGTTTGAGGCCTTCGGTGGTGACGGTTCCGAACCGTTCCCGACGCAGTTTGAGGACCGGATGACCGACGGCTTCGAACACGCGTTTGATCTGATGGTACTTTCCTTCCGTCACGATCATCGTGAGATGGGTGGACGTCTTGTCTTCATCGTACCGGACATCAAAGATCTTCGCCGGTTTGGTCTTGAATTCACCGAGATCGATGCCGCGGCAGATTTTCGTCGAGGTCTCCTTGCGGATGAGGCCGGCGACTTTGACGCGGTATTCCTTTTCCACGTGAAAACGCGGATGGATGAGGGCGTTGTTGAAGTCGCCATCATTCGTCAGAAGCAAAACCCCGGTCGTGTCGAAGTCGAGACGGCCGATCGGAAAGATCCGTTCTTTCGCGTGGATCAGGTCGACGACCGTTTTCCGGCCTTTGTCGTCATCGGTGGTCGAGACGACGCCGGAAGGTTTGTTGAGGACGAAATAGACCTTTTCTTCACGCGAAAGGGAATTGCCATCCACGGCGACGACGTCGGTTTCGGCGACCTGAGTTCCCAGCGAAGAAACAATTTCGCCGTTGACGCTGACCCTTCCCTGGGTAATCATGAGTTCCGCGGCGCGGCGCGATGCGGCGCCGGCGGCGGCGATGACTTTTTGCAATCTTTCCATTTCCGGCACCTCTCTTGTTGTTGAATTTCCATGAAAAACGAGGATAGACTGGTTCTACCCTCGCATGCGGTTCACTCTGTAGCGGGTCGTTCCCCGTCGTAATCGGGTTTGACCTGGACGGTGAGAAGGACGGATTTGATCCGGCGTTGCTTGACCTTCAGGACCTCGAAGGAAAGCATTTCCAGATCTTCGCTCACGAGTTCGGACAGTTCGTTGTAGGACTGGTTGACGGTCAGTTCATAATGGATTTTTTCGCCGACTTCGGGAATGTCCTGAAATTTCTCGAACAGCCAGCCGCCGACGGAAGTCGCTTCGCTTTGCGGGGCATCGCCGAGATCGAGGTCATCGAAGAGGCGTTTGAGATCGAAATCCGCGTCGACGACATAGACGTTCGGAGCGCGTTTGACGATGCTTTTTTCGACATCGTCGTGTTCGTCGTAGATTTCGCCGACGAGTTCTTCAAGGGCGTCTTCCATCGTGACGATGCCGTCCACGCCGCCGTATTCGTCGACGACGACGGCAAGATGGTTGTTTTCTTCCTGGAGCAGTTCGATGAGGGCGTCGACCTTCGTCGTCGCCGGAATGAACAAAGGCTTGCGCAGAAGTTTCTTGACGTTGAAGTTCCGGCCCTTGATCAGTTTGGTGAAGAAATCGCGCTCATAAAGGACGCCGACGATGTTGTCGGAGTTGCCGTCATAGACCGGCATCCGGGAGAATTTGTGCTTGAAGAACATCTCCGTGATTTCATCGAGCGATTTTTCGATGTCGATCGCGACCATGTCGACACGGGGAGTCATGATCTCTTCGACGGTGATGTCGGAAAGGTCGAGCACGCGTTGCAGCATGTCGGCTTCTTCCTCGTCGATCGAACCCTCTTCCTCCATCGTATCGATGATCGTTTCGAGTTCGTCTTCGGTCACGGTCGGCTTCGGATCCGACTCAAGTCTTTGGATGACCCGACGATTGAGCTTACGGAATAAAAACGTGATCGGCGTCAGCACGCGGATCAGAAAATAGAGAAATCCGCTGATCCGAAGACAGATCCGTTCCGGATTCTGTTTGGCCACACTTTTCGGCAGGATTTCCCCGAATATCAGGATGACGGTCGTCATGACGATGGTATTGACGATCGAAACGACCGTTCCGAACGTATCGGGATCGAGGATGCCAGTGAACACGCCGTTGAAAAAGAGAACAGCGACCGTCGTCAGCGCGATGTTCGCCAGATTATTGCCGACGAGCAGGGTCGTGAGGGTCCGGTCGAAGTTTTCCGTAATCCAAAAGGCTTTTTTGGAACCGTGGACGTTTTGGTCGATAAGCGTTCTCAGCCGGACTTTCCCGACTGCAGAAAATGCCATTTCCGACATCGAAAAGAAGGCCGATGCCACCAGAAGCGCCAACATCAAAACCAGCAAGAGGGGTTGGAATCCTGCTAGAAAGATGGGACGCATGTGCACTATGTCCAAAAAAAATCAGCTCCTTGTGTTACGATTGCTTGGCGCGGCTGTCGTACTTGCCCGTCATGGTGGAAACGAGGATCTTCTCGCCCTGTTCGATGAACAAGGGTACGTTGAGTTTAAGGCCGGTGTTGGTGAGGGCTTCCTTCTGGGCGTTGGATGCCGTGTTGCCGCGGGCGGCGCCGGCGGTTTCGACGATTTCCAGAACGACCTTGTCGGGAAGTTCGACGCCGAGGACTTCGTCTTCGAACATCATGATCTGGATATTGACGCCTTCGGTCAGATACAGCAGTTCGTTTGCGATCCGGTCCCGGTGCAGTTCGATCTGTTCGTAGGTATCGTTATTCATGAAAACATGCATGTCGCCTGATGCGTACAAATACTGCATCTGCGTTTTCGTGACATTCGCGGTATCGAGGTTGACGCCGCCGTTGAACGTCTTGTTGATGACGGTCCCGGAGCGGAGATTGCGGAGTTTCGTCTGCATCATCGCACCCGATTTTGCCGTTTTCAGATGCTGGAATTCCAGTACTACGTAAATATTACCCTCGAACAGGATCGTCATCCCGTTGCGAAGTTCGTTGGTATTGATCATGTCATTTCCTCCCAAGTCTCGTTGCCAGTTACTTCCGATCTTTTTTACATAAGTATTATAATACAAAAATCATTTATTGACAACAGAAATCTCCGGCACTATAATATTATGTAGTTTCATGATGGGATGTGATTTCATGTTTGCTGCCAATGTTCTCGACTGGATTCTCCCAATCGGCCTCGGCTTGCTCGCCGGTGTTTTGATCGCGACCCGGAAACATCACGATTATGCGAAAATCACAACGCTTTCGGCCGAAGAGTTCCGCCAAAATATGCGCAAAGGTCAATTGATCGACCTCCGCCCCGAAAAAGCCCACGCCGTGCGCCGGATCAACGGCTCCCGCAATTTTCCGAAGACGTCGCTTTTCGCCAATCTCCACAAAATCCGCCGCGACCTGCCGGTCTTTCTCTATGATGAAAAACCGGGCGCTACCGAACGCAACGTCGCCCGCAAGCTGATCCGCAAGGGCTACAAGCCGGTTTATGTTCTTCAAGACGGCTTTGCGGCCTGGCCTTACAGCGTCAAGGAAGAATAACGTCGATCAGCAAATGAAAAGGATGCAAACCGCATCCTTTTTTTGTTATTCTCTTTTCTGCGAAGACCCTAACCGCTTTTCGAGAAAACGGATGACATCTGCCGCGGTCGCATCGAAATGATCGGGATCAACAGAAAACCAGTTCGCATCCATCTGGTTCCGAAACCACGTCATCTGTCGTTTGGCATAGCGTCGGGAGTGTAGTTTGATGTCAGCCACCGCCTGTTCGAGGGAAACATCGCCGTCAAGATATCGATACAGTTCCTTATAGCCGATGGCGGCGACCGCCTGGCTGCGGATGCCCTGGGCGTGGAGTCGGGAAACCTCCGCCAGCAGGCCCGAGGCCATCATCGCATCGACGCGCTCCTCGATCCGCCGGTAAAGTCGTTCCCGCGGCATGTCGAGGCCGATGATGATTAAATTATCATAATAAGGGGATTTTCCGCTTTCCAGGTCGATATCCGATGTCGCCGTGCAGGCGATGTCGATCATCCTGAGGATCCGTCGTCGGTTTTCCGGTTCGGCCTTAGCCGCCATAACGGGATTCAGGATCTTCAGCCGTTCATAGAGTTCGGCGGTTCCCAAAGCCGCCGTGACCGGATCAGGCGAACGGTCGCGGCCAGTACCGGCGAAGCGGTAGTCGTAGAGAACGGACTGGATATAGAGTCCCGATCCGCCGACAAGAACGGGCAGAATATCCCGGTTCTGGAGACCGGCGATCGCGGTGCGGACCGTTTTCTGATAATCGGCGACCGAAAATGGCATCTCCGGATCGAGAAAATCGATCAGATGATGAAGGATTCCCTGGCGTTCGGCGGTTCCGATCTTGGCCGTTCCGATATCGAGACCCCGGTAAAACTGCAGCGCGTCGCCGGAAATGATCTCCGCTTGAAATGCCGTTGCGACGGCGAGGGAAAGGGGCGTTTTCCCGACACCGGTCGGTCCGACGATGGCGACGACCGGTTTCATCACAGCACCCGGCGAAACCACTTCTCGATGTCAAGAAGGGCAATCTTGACGACGATCGGCCGGCCATGCGGACAGGTGTAGGGATCATGACAACGGTTCAGTTCGCGCATCAGGGCTTCCACTTCGTTTCGGTTGATGTAGCGGTTGGCCTTGATGGAACGCTTGCAGGCCAGCGATTTGGCAAGTTCGTCGCGGATTCCCGCCGCGGACAGCGTTTTTTCCTGCAGCAGCGTCTCGACCACCTGCTCGACGTACATGCCTTCCATGTCTTTGGGAAACCAGGAAGGAACGGCGGCGATGGCAAACGTACCGGCGCCGGTCGGACGCATCGTCACGCCGAAACGTTCGAGTTCCGGTAAAAAAGGTTCGATGCGCACGGCGTCATGGACCGAGAAAGCGGCTTCGAAAGGCACGAGCGTCGGGGTCGGCGAAGGTTCGACCGCACCCATTCGACGGGCATAGTCCTCATAGCGGATCCGTTCGGCTGCCGCATGCTGGTCGACGAGGAACAGCCCTTCGGCATTCTGGAAGATCAGATACGTGCCGGCGTACTGGCCGACATATTCAAATTCCGGAAACGGCTTAGCCGACTGTTCCGCCGCCGGATAGGGGGTCGCATGTTCAAAGACGGAAACATCCGGCACCGCGGCCGCCTCAGCGGTTTCGGCGAAGACAATCGCCGTCTGCGTCGGTGCGGGCGATGATTCCGGCCGTTCGGCTGGCTGGATGATCCGAAAGCCGGCGACCGCCTTGCGAATCGTTGTGGTCAGCAAACCCAGCAGCGATGCTTCTTCGGAGAATTTGATCTCAAGCTTGGTCGGATGAATGTTGACGTCGATCAGGAGCGGATCGGTCGCGATGTCGACGAAGACGATCGGATAACGGCCCTTCGGAATCGTCTGGCCATAGCCTTCGACGATCGCCTGTACCGCTTTGGGGTTGCGGACGATCCGGCCGTTGACGGCGACCGTCACATAACTGCGCGAAACGCGGTTGACGATTGGACTTGCGAGCCTGCCCTTGACGCGATAATCACGGTTGGTTCCGGAAAACGGGACCATTTCCTTCGCCGCGGCGACGCCATACACGGCGGCGACGACGGCGGAACGATCGTTGTTGCCGCTCGTCCGGACGATGCTGCGGCCGTCGTTGGCAAGTGAGAAGGCGATATCCGGGCGGGCGATCGCGTACTTGTCGACGAGTTCGGCGATGAAGGCCAGCTCGGCATGCGGCGATTTCAGGAATTTGAGGCGGGCGGGAGTGTTATAGAAAAGCTTGGTAACGGTGACCGATGTCCCCTTGGCGGCGGCGGCGAGCCCGTTTTCCAGGAGGACGCCATCGCGATAGACGACTTTCCGACCTTCCGCGCCTCCGGTCGAAGTCACAAGTTCGACCCGGGAAACGGCAGCGATCGAAGGCAACGCCTCCCCGCGGAAGCCAAGCGACGCGATCCGGAACAGGTCGCGTTCGCTGCGGATCTTGGAGGTGGCGTGACGTTCA
>Ga0268280_1001280_pt1 | contig 17304 bp, 14 predicted proteins | sample saktaG_9_FD_190139 | JGI IMG/M metagenome (GOLD analysis project Ga0268280, IMG submission 190139) | Saline water microbial communities from Sakinaw Lake, British Columbia, Canada - sak_2011_5_24_40m | ecosystem: Environmental > Aquatic > Non-marine Saline and Alkaline > Saline ... | reverse complement strand
ACGAACCATAAGCTAGTATTGGTGGCCTGTTGAGCAGAAATCTTGTCTCCCTGACCCATCAATAGAGGAACATTACGATTCATTCCAATAGGAACACCTAATGTCACCAAAAACCCGTATATTAAGATCAGGTTAAGGACATTCCAGCTGCCAAATTCTTCAGGTCCAGCCCAACGAGCAACGATCAAGCTAATAGCTAATCGCGAGAATTGACAGGCTACAGTAGATGCAGAAAAAAGCACAAACTCCCTTGTTAATCCTCTGGCAAAGTCCATTTTCCCTTGAGTCAGTTGCTTATACCAAGTAGCGATTGACATTATTCCTTCTATCGATCAAATTCTAATCAGTAATATGTGCCGTTTAATAATCCGCCTGAACGGATCTACAATTGATACTTGAGCTGCACTGCTCTCAATTTTTCTCAGAGGAAATCTGTCTTCCCCTTACTAGATCACCCTCTTTGAAAGAAAGAATGCTTTTAGCTACTAACATCGCTCCATACCCACTTACTAGACTCCGACCAGTTATGCTCATATTCTCTCGTTTAAACTGATCGGATAACAACATCTGCACTACGCATCTTAAATCGTTCAGTTCTTCGATTGCACATATTGCCTCAGCTTGAGTCAGTCCCTCTATATTTCCATGCTGGTTCTCGGCCAACTTTATTGCGAGCGATGGCGTTCCAGTTGCCGCTAATTCATACAGCGTTTGCCCACCTCCAGAAATGGCAAGATCGCAGTCTAGCATTACATTACAGACTGATGTTGGCGAGTGAAACAGTTGCACTTGCCCATTTCCAAACTGCATTGCCGCGGACTCGATATCAGAAACGTTATCGAAAAATGGACCTACTATAATATCTACTTTAAAATCAGCATCAATCTTGAACAAGATATCAAGAATGGTCGGGGTAACATTATTTTGATCGCATCCCCCAATAGTAACAAGAATCTTCTTAACTTTAGGTTTAATAGTCCGCACTGGAATATTCCAAAATTCTTCTCGCAGAAGCATGTATTTAGGTCCAAGTAAAAATTTAGTATCTCCAGTTGAACTACGATAATCAAGCCTCTCGGCGTAAATAGAACTATTAACCACAAAATGACATGGAAAGGACATTGTGGCCAGATCATCAATGAAAATCACACAGCATCCTGTTTGACGTAGTGCAAATAGATAATCTTCGTCAAACTCGTATGAATCGGCAACTATAATCTGAAAGTTCTGGCGTTGCAAGAACGTCAATATTGTCTGCAATTCGTCAATCTTGGTTAGATCAGATTCAATATTATAAGCTTTGAAGCCAAACTGTGCAACTCGTTCATTGGCTCGTATATCGTCCTCAATCAAAAAAACAACAGTACATTTCTGCAAGACAAATGCATGTGCCAACGATAGGCAACGTTGCAAATGACCCATACCAATTTTGGAATTAGCATCAACACGAAAAAGTATTTTCATAATTTCATCACTGTTCTTAAATTTCCTATTTTATATTATATACAAGGGCACTCGGACAGAATCTTCCAAATATATGTCCAAAAAAATCATGTGCTAAGAACTCTGTGATGTCCATCCTTCTGCTTATAATGTTCTGTTTTTATCAAACGGCTTTCGTCTAATCCCAAACTCAGTTTCTCAGCAATTCTCTTCAGGTGACCTTTAACTAATTCCTCTATCCTTTCTTGCTTCATATTAGTTAAATTAATAGTGAAATCCTGTCTGTCTCCTATTTTTAACAAAAAATCTTCTTCGTCTTTTATCTTGCCCGTTTTAATGGCATATTCGTACATAGGTGTTCCCGGTTGGGGCAGTAAATAACCCATGCTTGGATAAGCATCACACTCATAACAACAATCAAAGGTTTTATTGATAGTTTCCTCTGTTTCCTGAGGATATCCAATCACTAGACTTGTTGACGCTAGTATTCCCGCCTTTTGTAAAACTCTTGTTTGGGTCATAAAATCATCAACTTTTATTTTTTTATTCATCGCTTTTAATATTTCTTCATCTGCGGATTCCAAAGAATACCCAAACTCAACACATCCAGCTTCTTTCAATTTCAATGCAAGATCCAGATCATTTTCACCGAATAATCCTACTCTACAATCTGCTGACCAAAATACCTCGATCTTTTCCTTTAGTAGATAATCAGCAAAATCACTGGCTTGTTTTTTTGAAAAAAAAGTAAGCTCATCAAAGAATTGGACGTAATTCAGTCCATATTCCTTTTGCAGATATTTTATTTCTTTGCAGATATTTTCCTTTGAACGAGTACGATATCTTTTATTTTTAAAAACGTGATAACAAAAAGTACAGTTGTAAGGGCAACCTCTGGCGGTATTGATTGGAAGCGCTTTTATTAAGTCAAATTTAATCGGGTAAGGTTCGCTAACATTGAATTTGTATTTATCCAGATAAGTTTTCATATCAAATAGCTTATGATTGATAAATGGAAGTTCATCAAGGTTAGGAATAAGCTCTCTTTCTGGAGTAAAAAACGTTTCCCCGTTTTTTCGGAAGAAAATTCCCTTAACATCCTCTAATGAAGTTTTATTTTCAATAGCTTTTAATAATTCGACAATTGTTATATCTCCCTCGCCCATAACACCAATATAAGCCTTAGTATTTTTTAATAATATTTCCGGAATTGAAGTAGCAACGGAATTTCCTATGATGATGGGAACATCCTTATATTTTTTGATTAATTCTGTGAGTTCCTTTACATATCTATAGCCAGTCACAATGCATCCAAAAGCAACTACATCAAAATCCGTTTTTTTTATATAATCTTCAATTTCTTCATTTGATAATCTTAAGGTATCTAAATCTAGAATCTCAAAATCAAATCCCGCTTCCTCAACGGCAGTTGCAATATATCCAAACCCAATGGGAAATATTATCTTTTTGCTATTTGGCCTTAGACAGATGTTAATCAGTAATACGTTCATGTCGTTCTCCTTACCATTTTATATAATCCTAATTTATCTCGAAATTCTATGATTTCCTTACAAAACCCAGCCTTTTCAAACACACGCATAGAAGGAATATTATTGGGACGAATATATGCAATAAAATATCTTAAATTCGTATCTTCACATATCTTCTTGATTCCCAATTGAATTATTTTTGTTCCATAAGATTTGCCACGCATGGATGAATCAATGCTAACACTAATCTCAGCTTCTCCAGACACAACCTGATCAAAACGAATCTGACCAATCGGATTTTCTTTATATTCTAAGATATAAATCCAGGATGTATCAGATTCTATCTTTTTTTTGAACCAATCTTGATGTTGTTCCCAAGGAATAGGTTCAGTATTTATGGATACTTTACGTACTTCAGGATCATTTGCCCAACACCATAACAAACGACAGTCATCATACCGGGCAGGCCGTAAAGTTAAAATCTCTAAGGATTCTTTCAACGAAAATCACCCTCTCTGATCCCTTGTTCGATATTGATATCATGAGTGGCTTCTTTTCCTAAGATTTGTTCATATAAAGAAGGAGGAAGTCCGGGTTCAATGTTCCCATTTCGTAATACAGCGATGTTTTCCAAAGTGAAAATTTCTCCCGTCTTAATATTCTGAATTGCAAAAATACTGCGTCGAGCAAAACGACAGAGTTCTTCTTCGATTGGCTGCATCACTTTTTTACCACTTCCTAATGCAATTTCCGCTTCATGAATGCATCGCACCATATCAGCTAGTTCCTTTGGTTCAACAGCATATTTATGGTCAGGTCCAGGAAGCCGGTTACTGAGCGTGAAGTGCTTCTCAATGATATTCGCTCCACACGCTACGGCAGTGATTGGTGCAATGATCGGATCGCGAGAATGATCAGAAAGTCCCGTTGGAAGATCAAATTCAGTTTTTAGGGTTTGTATCGCGCGTACATTAATAGAATCAAGCGGTGCCGGATATGAAGCCGTGCATTGTAGTAAAATTAACTGTTTATTGCCTGTTTCATAAAAGGCTTCGACTGAATCTTGTACTTCATCTAAAGTTGCTGTTCCTGTAGACATGATCACAGGCTTGCCTTTTCGAGCAATATATTGTAATAGCGGGATGTGAGTCATCTCATAAGAAGCAATTTTAAAAGCTATTGAGTATGGATCAATCAAGTCTCCTGAAAACTCATCAAATACCGAGGATATAAACAGAATTCCTTTTTCCTGACAGTAGGATGCCAACTTTGGGACCCAATCTTCTGGTATCTCCATTTCTTTGATTATATCATAGATTGATTTGTCCAGCTTTAAGTAATCCGATTTACCAGCGGATTTGAGGTATATCTTCTCTGCTTTGAAATTCTGAAATTTAACAGCATCAGCTCTAGCTTCAACAGCTACATCAATAAGCCTAAATGCCTGTTCTAGATTACCGTTATGGTTACTTCCTGCCTCGGCAATAACTAAGCAGGGATGTCCGTCTCCTATTACTCGATCACCGATTTGAACTGTCTTCATTTTCCACCCCAATCGTGTATTTTATTTCCGTGAATCATACCCATATCTTCTTTTTCAATAGAAACATAGAATCTATATTAGAATTCTCAGTATTATTATTCTCAAGATACTTAAGCCGTTCTTCTTTGACCAATTCTAAACTATCAAGTGACTCAATATACAATCTCGCATAATCAGTTTTCCAAAGCAGATCCTTATGTTCCCTATAAACAACCTCAGTCAATTGATCTGCATAATACTCAAAACCCCAGATATACTCTTTTGTACATCTATAAATTTCCTTCAGGACTTCTAATATATCGGAAGGATGTATATGAATAAGAAGTCCAGAAGTAAATATTAGATTGAAATAATTATCCTTGAACGGAATATCGAATGCTGAACCATGGATAATGTTAATGTTCTTTGTTCTTGTCTTTGAAAGCTCAACTGCATAATTCTGTAATTCAATACCATATAAATTCTCAAACCCCATCTTCTGAAGACATAATAACTGGTTGCCAACATTCGAGCCAACTTCCAGGATTCTGATAGAACGATTTATTCCAGCAAGGAATGATTCATTCAATTTCGTTCTAGTTATCCCATAGCTTTTTTGGTATAAGCTCTCCATTTCATCTAAAGATATAACATTCCTATCTGTATACTCTTTGCCAAATTCTCTACCCCACATTTCCATCTGCTTTGTGACTTTGTCCATCTCTCCCTACCCTCTCATCAAATCGCTGTAATTGGACTTTAATCGCCATACATCATCAATTTTTTCAAATATTTGTGGATTCCAGAATTGTTCTACTATATCCCAAAACTGCTTCGGGGTATATCCCAGAAAATCTATATAATCCTTCAGTGCCAATTGATCTATTTTATGATCGTTTTCGGCAATAAGTCTTTTGGCTTCATCTAAACTAAGTATTTCCTCCCGAACATACCTGCTGGCGATGTCGGATACTCTTTGAAATCCGAATTTGGGATATTTCATCCAAAGATGGATAATGTAGGCTACAGAATCTATTTGTTCAAAATCCTCGATATATCCTTCTCTCTTCCATTCGTGGGCTAGATCAGTAAATCCATACCTTTTCGCAATTTCTAAGTGTCTTGTACTGCTCCAGTGGGTAAAATAACTCATAAATAATTGTTCTATCCTGTCTAATTCATCCTCAGTCGGTGGAGTAATCGCATTAAGTTCTTTTCTAGATACACCCTCTTTTAGCCAGAAATCTATATTTCCATTCTTAAACACCTTTGAAATGTAGTTCCTTGCGGAATAATTGTCCTGGGTAGCAGAACCATATTCATATTCAGAGTTCTCACCATATACCATCAATGAGATCCCTAGCTTTATAGCTATCTTTGTCGGTACAGTGTATATCGCTGTTTCAACAAAACGTAAAGGCTCACCAAATTTTTCGAATGCAATTCTCGTAACTTTTCTGAATAAATCAATGCTCAGGTCAAATTGAATATGATCACACCCAAAAGTATCTTTTAAATTCCTTAGATTTTTAGCTCCAGCTTTAGTTTTTGTAAATGGATCTCCAACCGTTACTAATAAGGGGTTCATACCCATCTTTTCTTTCATCATATAGACAAGGTAATGACTATCTTTTCCCCCGCTAACGGGAATCAAACAATCATAATATCCATCATCTTTTCTGTATTTATCACAAATGCTCTGAAGTTGATTGTATCTGGCTTGCCAATCTATATTTTTTCTTTGTTCATAGTTATTGCATGGTTGACAAACGCTTTCTTTGTCAAAAATAGACCCCGGTCTAGTATCAGGCATAAAACACTTCTTACAATATTTCATCGTGCCCCCCTTGATTACAGTAATCTGTTTTAAACAAGCCATAGATTCTCAGCCATAAATAAAATATATCCTGTGAACTATCCGCCCACATATCATACATAATTGGGAATTTAAATCGTATCCACACATTCTAATGCTTATAAATACTATGTTTATAAAATTTCGGGACACTAAAAATGAAAAAAGGTGGTTTTGAGATGAGCTAAAGTCTGTGACTTATAATGAAGACCCAAAATGAATAATTCAGCATTTATAGGCTTTTATTGAATTTCAGTAAACACCTAAAATGAATATGATATAGACCTTACCTAAAATTAGAAGTGCTTTCAATTCCCAGAAATTTGTAAATGTGAACGGATAGCACAGTATCCTGACATTAAACTGCAACGCGTAAATATTATTTTACAAATCTTTGTTTAATACCCTCCTCTAAATTACGACTAACATGTTCCTTCTCACTTGCAATATTAATGTTAGCAAGTTCCGGGTTACTACGTAAAAACTCTATCACAGCTTCAATCTGGACAAAACCATCAGGTAAGTAGAATTCTTCGTAGATCCTCCGAATCAAAGCCAGATCTTCTTTTGTATCAACACAAAGTCGAAATTCAGGCGCACACAATGCTCCAGAAGCCTTAAGGTTTTCAATTTTAAACATGTTTGGATTTTCATAAATAAAAGAGGTCACATGCTCTCTATGATGCCGAGATGTGCTCAATTCATGTGCCTTTTTGATGGCTGCAAAGGTCATAACTTCGATATCCAATCCTCTAGGGAAGCTTCTTGTGGCTGCATTTCCAGTATATTCGGATCTAGTTTTAAGATGATACTGTACCATTTCATCAATCACAGAAGGAGCTATTAAAGGACAATCACCAGTAACTCGAACAATGATATCAGCTTTTACCTTTTCCGCTACCTTGACATATCTATCGAGGACATCATCTTCAGAACCAGTATAAACATCAACTCCCAGTTTATTAGCAAGTTCAACAATCTTCAGATCCTCATCTTGTGTAGTTGTCGCAATAACAATATGTTCTATAGTAGAAGCCTGTTTGACTCTATCAATGACGTGTTCCAACATAGGTTTGCCTGATATCTCCATAAGAGTTTTTCCCGGTAAACGGGCAGAGCCCATTCGAGCTTGAACTATTGCTACTATTTTCATTAGCTATCTCCCGTCATTGTTTCAGTTGAAAACTGGTTATAACCTTTCCTATCGTCTTGATCACGTCACTCACATCTTGATCAATCATTTTTGGGAAAATTGGTAACGAGATCAGTCTTTCATAGGTTGCTTCTGCATTCGGACATATTCCTTTTCTGTATCCGAGCTTTTGATAATACGGGTGCCAATAAACAGGAATGTAATGCACATTCACACCAATATTTTCAGCACGCAACGCCGCAAATATCTTAGCACGATCTACCCGTAACTGACCAAGGTTCAATCGTATCACATATAAATGCCATGCTGAAATCCTATCTTCTAGTATTGGAGGAGTGGTTATCTCTGATAGATCGGCAAATGCTTCATTATACCTATTAGCGATCTCTCGACGTCTAGTTAAAAACGAATCAAGTTTGGCTAATTGACTCATACCTAAAGCGCACTGAAAATCTGTTATCCTATAGTTGTAGCCCAAGTCAATCATCTCATAGAACCAAGCACCTTTTTCCTGACGTTCTCTGGCTTCAGTGGTAATTCCGTGGTTACGAAATATTCTTAGTTTTTTAGCTAACTCAGGATTATCGGTTGTAATCATCCCGCCTTCGCCAGTTGTGATATGTTTTACCGGATGGAAACTGAATGTTGTCAGATCACTTATTGTACCTACCTTGCGGCCTTTGTATTCCGCCCCAATAGCATGAGAAGCATCCTCAATCAACATTAGATTAAATTTATCAGCAATCTCGTGAATCTCATCATAATCACACGGCAGACCAGTATAATCTACAGCTATTATAGCTTTGGTCTTATCTGTTATTCTCTTCTCAATCTCCTGTGGATCTATGTTTAGTGTATCACAACAGACATCCACAAAAATCGGCGTACCACCCTGGTAGATTACACAATTAGCACTTGCGGCAAAAGTCAACGGAGTTGTAATCACTTCATCATCGGGATCGATTCCGCAAGCGAAAACAGCCGCATGAAGCGCCGCAGTTCCTGAACTAACAGCTACTGCATATTTGGCTCCGACGTGCTCCGCAAATCTCTGTTCAAATTCCTCGATCTTTGGACCTGTTGTAATCCAACCCGATCTTAAAACATTGACTACAGCCTGGATATCATCTTCGTCAAGCCACTGTGAGCCGTATGGCAAAAGCTTATCTATTACAGGGATGCCACCATTTATAGCTAATTCCTGACTCATTTACACTCCAACTTTTCTATAATTTCCCTGAGTTCATCTTTGGAAATCCATCGATTATTGTTGTCACTGCTATACCTGAATCCATCTGGAATAGGCTTTCCGTCTATAAAGTTATCTCTACTCCAGAAAGGATATTCTGGTTTAATTACAAAATAATCATCAAATTCCCTGGTATGAGCGGCTTCCTCTTCCGTTAGAAGAAACTCATCGATTTTCTCACCTGGACGAAGACCTACGATTCTCTTTTCAGCTTCGGGTGCGATAGTATCTGCCAAATCCATGAGCCTCATGCTCGGTATCTTTGGCACAAAAATCTCTCCACCTTTCATTCTATCAATACAATTTATTACAAAATCCACTCCCTGCTCTAGAGTAATCCAGAACCTCGTCATTCTATCATCTGTGATTGTGAGAATCCCTTTTTCCTTCTGACTCAGAAAAACAGGGATTACGCTTCCTCGACTACCAATTACATTGCCATATCGCACACAGCTAAACTTCGTTTTGTGTGTTCCTGTATAAGAGTTCCCTTGGACAAAGAGCTTTTCCGACACCAACTTGGTAGCGCCGTACATGTTTACAGGATAAACAGCTTTGTCAGTACTCAACGCTATTACCTTCTCAACATTCTTATCTATTGCTGCATCAATCACATTGACTGCACCATCAATATTTGTTCTGACTGCCTCGATTGGATTGTATTCGCAAGTTGGAACTTGCTTCAAAGCCGCCGTGTGAACTACTATATCAACGCCATCCATAGCTCTATGTAGTCGGTTACTGTCTCTTACATCACCAATGAAAAAACGGAGCTTTTCGTGATCTTTGAACGAAACACTCATGTCTAATTGCTTTACTTCACCGCGAGAAAAAATTCGTATGGATTTTGGATTATGCTCATTCAGGCAAGTCTCAATAAATTTCCTACCGAAAGAGCCAGTTCCACCCGTTACTAAAATAATTTTATTATCTAATACCATGTCTACTCCTTCACCAACTGCAACAATTAAAACTGGCAGCTTTCGCTACCTATTCTGTAAACTCACAACACTGATATTTTACAAAACTTTCTTTGTCGAGTCACAAAAAAAACACTTTCCCATAAATTCATCTTCTCTGAGGCGGACTCCGCCCTAAAACCTTCTCCATTTTCTATATCCTCTTCGTTCTATGCACTACACTCCGTAGGTCCCCGTTAAATTTGCCACCTTCTCTTAAACATCGACATTTCATAATCATAGTGCTGTCCAGTATGAACCAATATAGGATCAAGTCTGGGATAGACTTTCATTGCCTCAAGTATCGGAGCAATCTTCATAAAATTGGGTCTTGCACCAACTACACACGCTATCTTCATGCTTGTTTCTGCCTTTCAAATTATATAGTCATCTAAATATCATCATCTCTTGAGTCCTCTGTTCCATAATAATGGTAATAATAGCGATAATAGCGATAATAGCCATAATGCTTTGCGTAATCAATATTCGTTACAATCGTCCCGATTATATTGGCATTTACCCTTTCGAGAGAAACCATACTTCTATTTGCGGTCTTGCTATCGGTCTTGCCAGAGAATAACACCAGTAAAACTCCATCTACTTTATTTCCAATGGCTATGGAATCAGCAACAGAGAGAACAGGTGGCGAATCAATTATAACCATGTCATATTGCTGTTTTAGCTCATCAATTAAGTCCGACATTTTCTGTGAGGCAAGCAGAGATTCCATATTTGATATGCGAGAGCCGCAGGGCAGCAGGTAAAGATTATCAACAGATGTTGGATGAATAAAGTCATCTAGTATATGACCATTATCTTCTATACTCGACATAAGCAAGTCTGTTAAACCCGGCTGACGGCTTTGCTGCAATATCTGATGCAACCTTGGTCTGCGAATATCGGCATCAATCAAAATAACCTTCATATCGGGTCTTGCCATGGTTATTGCCAAGTTACTTGCTGTGGTAGTTTTGCCCTCGCCGGGTATTGAGCTAGTCACCAATAAAGACTTGATCGGTTTATCTACAGAAGCAAACTGTATATTCACTGCAAGATTGTAATAGCCTTCTTTTGCAGAGGACTTAAAGGAATTTTGGGGAGCATAAAGCACACTATGCCCCAATAGGCTTCGCCTTTCATTCCGATTATTTCCTTTGACGTTTTTGCTGTTTCCCGTTTTATTATCGCCTCTCCGGCTTAGTGCCGCTTCGGGAACCTCGTATGGAACTATCTTTGGTATTGATCCCAAAACAGGAAGATTGAGAAAACGTTGTGCGTCCTCCTCTGTATTTATCGTATCATCTATATAATGTAGGAAAAAAGCCAATCCAAATCCCAGAAATATTCCCAAAAGCGCTCCCATAGCCACAGATGTCACGACTTGTGGAGATACTGGCGAACCCGGAAGTGAAACAGGATCGATCACCTTTAGCCCGGTAACCTTCATTTGCTCCATTAGCCGCATATCTTCATATTTGCTTGTAAGTGTTGAGTAAGCCTGCTCGTAAACCCTTGATTGCCTTTCTAATTGCATTAATTCCACCTGTTTTGATGCTAGTTCAGGATGTTCTGACCTGAACTTGTCTAACCTATCCTTCATCAAAGAGGCGCGCTTTTCCATGCTTTTTAGCTCGACAGTCAATGTAACATATTGTCGCATCAAATCCTGTAATTCAGAAAGCGGGTCAAGGCTTGTCGTTCCCGTTTCAGCAAACATCTTGCTGAGTTCTAAATCCAATTGCTCCTGTGCCGCCGCTATTTTCTTCTTAATCGCTATTACTTCAGGGTGTTTATCTGTCTGAGTTTCCAGTTTGTTGCTCAACTCAAGCTGAAGGTTCACTATTTTTTCCCTAATCTGGTCCATCTGGGCGGATATACCGCTTGTGGATGCCGTTTGTGCATATTTCTTCTTTTCTTCGATAAGCTTTTCAATGGTTTGCAGTTGGGTTTTGGTAAGTTCCGCATCATTTTCTGCCTGCAAAAGATCGCTCTGAATGCCTCCTAGCTTTCCCAAGAGGCCGCCTGAGTCTGTATCCAATGTTGAGGCTATAATACCCTCCCTATCTTTGAAACGACTCAATGCCTTTTCGGTTTCCTTTATCTTTGTATAGGAAATTATATTTTTTCGTCATACATAGATTGTTGATATGACTTGCTATTAGTGTTATCACGTATCTTTCAAAAGTTGCGCCTGAAGGGCGCTTTGTTCTTTTTGTGGCAAAGTCAAGCTGTAATGTCAATAAAATCTAATCTGACAAAGTCAAGTTAGCCTCTCCTTCCTATTGCCACGTAATTCAGCACAATACCTAGAACGTTCGCTCCAGAATTCTGTAACACCCGTTTGGCCTGAAATATAGCATCTTCCTTAGTATGGTTCACCTTTGCCACGAGTATTACACCATCCGCTTTTGAACCAATAAACACTGGTGCTAACGACAGTGTTACAGACGGAGAATCAAATATGATGACATCAAACTGTTCCCTTAATGATTTTATAAGATCATCAAATCGAGACGAAATGAAAAGAGCAGATAGATCAGACTGTCCACTTTCGCCTCCGGAAGTGATCACATATAGATTACATACAGAAGTCTTCCTGACAACGTTATCCCACCTCGATTTTCCCTCAAGGACATCTATCATCCCCCTACGAACATCGAGATTCAATTCCTCCGCCTGTTGCAATATGGTATCAGACGTTCTGGTCTCAAGTCCCGATAGAAAACGCAGAGAAGAGTTGAGATAATCTGTCTCCACCAGAAGGACTCTCTTCCCCGTTTGCGCCATGGACACGGCTAAATTCATCGCAACTACTGATTTCCCTTCTCCTGGCGTAGAACTTGTCACCAGCAATACCCGTCCACAAGAATTTTTGCTGCCATCGCTACGCCCAGAGATAACATTTTCACTATCTGCTGATGCCATAAATGCGGACATTAACTCTAATTGAAGCATTTTGTATGATTTCCTATAGAATTCTCTAATCCATGTCTTTTCGGAAGATTGTGCATCGTTATACGTTATAAGCAAAGATGAACCGTTGACTGCAGGATTTCCCTTAGCTCCTCTGAGGTACGGAATTCTGCCGATCACGGCTAGGTCAATAGCTTTTGCCACAGCCTCAAGTGTATGAATAGAGTTGTCCATGTATTCTCGAAAAAAAGCGAAGCCTAAGCCCAGAAATAATCCTAGCACCCCACCCAACATGAGACTAAGCCATTTCTTTGGATTCGTGGGATAAATGGGTTCCAATGCACTCTCGACTATTTCTGGTACCTTGTTCTGCATGATATATTGCGCTTTTAATTCCTCGTGCTTTGTTACAAGCGAACTATACAACTGCTGGTTAAACGCGACTCTTACCGCTAGATCTGTTAAGGCAAACTGCTTATTGTACTTTCCTATCGTTTTTTTCTCCTCTTGCTGTAACCTTTGCTTGTTATCCGAAATATTAGTTTTGAGGCGGATTACTTCTGGATTTCCTTCCGGGAGGTATTTTCTCAATCCTTCCATTTGGATTTCCATCTGCATTACGTTCACTTTAAGCGCAGCAACAGCCTGTGAAATCTCCGGAACTGCATATTGAGTTCCATATCCCTCTTTTGATGCCCCACCACCAACCAGAAGGGAACTAAAAGCTGTTACTATACCTTCTTTTGCTTCGTATTCGTGAAGCAATTGTCTTGATCTCTCAAGTGCATCCTCCGCTTCTTTTAGCTTAACCGCCATCTGGCTTATCAAATTATCCCACTTCTTTTTGCTAGAGGCCTCGGACATCCGAATATACTCGGTTGCTACTTGATTTGCTATGTCCTTTGCTTCTCGAGGGGAGTCACCAATTGCCGTTACATCTACCAGGTTTGTCCTGTTCTTCTGCCCAACCTTCAGCATCGTCTGAAACTTTAATATTATCTGCCTCCATTCCAATTTACTATTCTCTTCCTTTTTATCCAACTTTAGTTCTTTAATAACCGTTTCAGCTATATCTCTTCCTTTGATCGTCTCAATTTCAGTCTCGATATCGCTTGTTGGTCCAACTGGCAGGAAAGCACTAATAGCCGACGATAATCCACCACTACTCGACACTGGCATTTTGACCACCGCTGTTGCTTCATACTGATTTGGTGTTCTGATAAGATAAACGACAGTCGAACCCATCACCACAATAAACGAGAGGAGTATCCATTGCCACCTTCTCTTAACCACCGGCAAATAGTCTTTGAGATGGACCTCTTTCTGTTGAGTCTGTATTAATTGTGTTTGTGGTGCCTGTGTATTCATCTTACGATCTCCTGAATCAGAAAGCCAACGCTCTTTAGTCCCAGCTTTCGCTTGGGACTGGATGAATGATTCCTGCATTGTTCCTCAACGCAGATTATATACTTAATAATCGAAACTTGTGAAATAATGCCAGACCATGTGCATTTGTTCATCAAATTATCTCCCATTGATAGTCCACATTTTATCGTCCAACAACTCAAAGGATATACGTCAAGGATTCTTAGACAAGAATTTCCACATCTAAAGACAAGAGTTCCTACTCTTTGGACTCGAAGCTATTATATCGAAAGCGTTGGTCATATTTCAGAAAGCACCGTCAAGCAATACATCGAGGATCAAAAGAACCAGTGAAAACCTATTGTTTCAAAAAGAATAGGTATCTCCATAACCAAATTTCCCTTGCTGGTGAAATCTATAAACATTGTTACGAGTTTTTCAGTTAGGCATATAAGAGCCTTCGGAATAGTGTCTTAAAAACGTCCGTTGCTGTCTTCTCTCCTGTTTCTATCCAATGATGAATGGTTTGAATTAGGTCATGGAACACTTCTAAAACAATACGACGACAACGATGGCCAAACGTGGGTTGAACGTCCTTCGGCCAATCCATCGGCAGTTCTCCAATAGGAGCGGACAATTCAATAGACTTCAGAAGTGAGTTCATCACAAACACTAACGTCAGATGTTTTCTGACGCCTTGTTCGGTTTGTAATTGGCTGCCCTCTGCACCTAAGAATTGCTTGATCTGCTCATGAAAAGACTCTATGTCCCAACGATGTAATCGCACTGATAGGATCTTGTGAATGTCCCAAAACAGCATCCTGGTAAACACGTAAACAGGTTCTCCATGTTTGTCTGGATTATCATAAATAATGGCAAAGCGTACCTTGCCATAACGACGAATACGCACTGTGCAACTATACATCCAACGGGTACGCTCTTGACCACGGATGTTGACAGTAACCTCTTTGAAAAACTCCTTGGGAATAGTCTGCTGAAATGTCTCACAATTGTATCGTTGGTCTTTGTAATAGACAACACGATTCTTTGCGCTATCAGTTACCTGTTAATGTCAAATTAAAAATCCACAATTATGGCGGTTTAAAATCCGCAAAAGTGGCGGAGAAAAATACACAACCCAATAATGTCGTTCCGCCGACTAACGGAAGAACAAATATTAATCGGGCTCTTTTTCCTCCTTCCCAAAATCATCAGAACCCAAGTCTTTAGTTAATTCCTTCTTCTCTCTCAGCCGGTAACTATCCCCGCGAATATTAAACACCGTCGAATGATGTAACAACCTATCGAGTATCGCTGAGGCTATCACATTATCTCCAAGCACTTCACCCCAATGTGTAAAACTCTTGTTACTGGTTAGAATAATTGAGCCTATCTCATATCTTTTGGAAACCACCTGAAATAGAAAATTAGCTCCCTCTTTGGGCACCGGAAGATAACCCACCTCATCTACTATCAACAATGATGGTTGAGTGAATGTCCGTAGCTTTGCCGGAAAGCTGTTGTCCGCCATTGATGCCATTAGGATGGCAATCATGTCGTTCAATGTGGTAAACAAAACCTTGTAGCCCGATTCACAAGCTTTCATCCCTAGACTTATGGCTAAATGTGTCTTTCCTACCCCGGGTGGACCTAAAAACAGGACATTCTCCTTGTTGTCAATAAACCGAAGGTTACATAACTCCGTCAGTTTCTTCCTATTCACACTGGGCTGAAAACCATAATCAAAGTCATCAAGGCTTTTGAGAACAGGAAATTTGGCACTTTTGATCCTGCTCTCTATTCCATTACGCTCTCTGCTTCTCACCTCCTCAAAAACCAATCCGCTTAAAAAATCCACATAAGACATATTGCCAGAAACTGCTTGCTTAGCATAGCTATCCAGCATCTCTGCTATGGCAGGCAATCTCAATTTCCTTAATTCCATTACCAACTGACCGTAACTCTCTGTCGCCATAAACTCCATCCCTCCCATATTATGAGCTATCATTCATTATGAGCTATCATTCCAATTCGCTGTAATAGCTAAGTGCCCTTTCTTCCACTGACTCAGATATTAAAGGCGTTCTTGGTGATAGGCTCATTTCGGCATGATGAGCAACATGAGATATAGGTGGTTCTTTCTGACGACAGATATTCCTGATTGTGCAACAGTCAAAAGCGGAATATTCAATGGCTCTATCTATGGCTGAGGAAACAACATCCTGTGAATAATCATCAAGAAGGTTTAGTATCTCCTGCATATGATATCTGGCGTTGCCATACTTAGCTTTTACCAATCCGTCCAGAAATGGGTTCGCTTTGGGAAAATGAGAAAGGAATGTTTCTCTGGTTGCTCTAACGCCAGTGGGATACGCTGGTTTTGGTATGCCTGCGAAATGCTTTTGCTCCGTTATCATCTGTCCTTTCTGATGGCTCAACTTATGTGTAGCAATCAGTTCTTCACCGTAGAATATTTGTAAATCTGCACCTAACAGCTTTATGGTCAAATCCCGACAGCTGTATTGGTAAGGGATAGAGTAGCGATTACCCTCAAAACTGATATAGCAATCTTTTGAACTCTTGCGCATCTCTGAATGCACTAATACATAATCACCATTCCTTAATGGATTAAGGTTCTCATCTTTCAGACGTTCAAAAGGAACTTCCTGTGTCGTTCCATGTATCCTCACATTTGCGACTGTATCCAACCAAATCATTGCCTTATCATTCAGGTCTGCAAGATTAGCGAATTCTGTGCCATCGAAGAAACTGGTTTGTATGTATGAGTAGGGTCTTTCTATCTTTCCCTTTGTCTCTTTTCTTCCAGGTAGGCATAATCTGGGAATGAAACCATGGTAACTGGCAAAATCCATAAACTGAGGATTCCAGTTAATGCTTTTGCCCTCTCTGGAAAGCACTATTGTCTTCATATTGTCATACAGAATGGTATCGGTAATTCCACCAAAATATCTGAATGCATTGATATGTGCCTGACTTAGAGATGGCAGTTTTTGTGAGTAAGTGAACTCCATGTATAGCATTCGTGAATATCCCAGAACCATAGAGAAGCAGTTCAGTTTTGTCCTTTTTCCCTCAAACTCAATATACCCAAAGTCTGACCAATCAACTTGCGCTTGTTCTCCCGGTGAAGTTTCAAAACGGACAAAAGCTGGTTTTGGTTTGGCTCCTTTAAGTTCTCTAATGTAGTCCTTGAGTATGGTATATGAGCCGGGATACCCACGCTCTTTAATTTCTCTCAAAACCCGGGTAGCAGTCAGATCATATCTATCTATTCTTTGCTTTACGTAGTCTTTGTAGGGGTCCAGAATGGAATTTCTGGATTGTCTTTCTTGTT
>Ga0268280_1001278_pt1 | contig 17365 bp, 26 predicted proteins | sample saktaG_9_FD_190139 | JGI IMG/M metagenome (GOLD analysis project Ga0268280, IMG submission 190139) | Saline water microbial communities from Sakinaw Lake, British Columbia, Canada - sak_2011_5_24_40m | ecosystem: Environmental > Aquatic > Non-marine Saline and Alkaline > Saline ... | reverse complement strand
CGCTCTGTCAAACCCTTACGCAAGGGTTTGAAACTTGAAACCAACAAAAAAACAAACCGAAACACAAAAACATGGCCAAGCCAAAACCACCCGTGAATGTCCCCACCCTCTCGCTTGACGAGATTTCCACCTACTCCGCCGATGACGCCGCCGATGCGGTCGGACATCGCTATTGCGCCCGCGCCCGCTCGTTTGTCGAGATGGGAAAACTCATCTTCCACTTGGAAAACCGCGTCAAGCTCACCAAGGGCCAAACGATTTACGGACTGCTGCAAAAGCGCGGCGTGCCGGAGTCCTCCGTCAACAACTGCCGCCTGGTGGAAAAATTCATCACCGCGTTCGTGGTCCCCGGGCTGGTCACGGAAGCGCGTTTCGACGCCATCTGCACCTTCCGCGTGGCCAACGTCTGCGCCCGCATCCTCGCCGGAAAAACCGCCGCCAAGATGACCGCCGAGGAACTCGCCGCCATCGTCAACTCCGGCGAGAAAGCCGCCATCGGCGACGAACTGGATTGCCTCGACGAGCACGGCATGACCATCGCCGGCCGCAAGGAATCCGAGGAAAAGAAGAAGGCCGACGCCGAACGCCTGGCCATCGCCACCGCCGCCGCCGCACAGATCGCCGCCAACGCCCCGGCACCCGCCAAGGAACCGGACAAGCTCGCCGTGACCCCGCCCGCCGCCACCCCCGGCGAGGTGGATTCCACGCCCGCCCCGGTGGTTGTGGATGGCACCAAGAAACCCGCCACCACGGCACCCGCCGCCACGGCCCCGGCCACCAGCCACCAGCCCACCCCCGCCACCACCGCGGAAGTGCTGGCCAGCATCGCCACCGTGGAACTCCAATCGTATGACCTCGACGCCCCCGGTCTCCAAGCCGTCCGCGCCAAGCTCGCCGAGTGGATTTCCCTGATCGACGAGACCACCAAGGCCGCCGCCACCCCGGCCACCGCCAAGAAAGCCGCGTAACGGCGATCACCGGTCGCCGAGTCCCCCGCCCGCCCCGCTCTCACTCCGAGAGCGGGGCGGGCTTTTTTTGTGAAGGGGTGGCCGTCCGTGCCGCCCGCCCGCAAAAATCGAAACCATGAAACGCTAACCGAATCCCACCACCATGACCGCCACCATCGAGAACAACGTCCTCACCATCAAGATCCCCATGACCGATCCCCGCCCCAGCTCCACCGGCAAGACCCTGTCCGTGGCCAGCTCCGGCGGCAACATCACCACCACCGCCACCGTCTGCGGCAAGCCCGTCATCGTCGGCCTCAACGCCTACATCAAACCCTGACCCCTTTGGCCCGCCCCCCAGCCCGTCCCCCCGAGGCGGCGCCACCCCAGCCCGTCCGCTTCCCCGATTACCCGCAAGGGCCGGGAAGCGGGCGGGCTTTTTTAGTGAAGGCCAGTAAGGGCCACCGTCCCCGGCATGAGTGTGCCGCGGGTGTGTCATTGCATCCTTGCCGCCGTCGTGTTGGCGGCGGCAAGGAAATGGCAAACCCTTACGCAAGGGTCTAACGAGTCTTTAAGAAATCATCCTAACCGATGCAAACCAACGTCTATTCCGTCACCCTGCGCCCGGGGGCTTCCGCCAGTCCCAGCGCAACCGATGGGTCCGCCGCAAACAAATGCGTCTTGCTCGACTTGTCCCACCGACCGCCGGCCGATTCAATCGCCCTGTTCACCCGCTCGTAAACCTTGCGCGGCAATTCTTCCGGCAGCGTGAGAGCGCCGCCCTCGATGGTCGAGCGCTCGATGATGTCCCGCACCTCGTCAGTCATGAAGGCGGGGTTTACCGGGGTCACCGGGGGAAGCTCGATGCCTTTCCGCGCGGCGCGGGCCGCTCCGGTCTCAGTGGGGCGCGTCGCCGCCGCCGGGGTGACCGGTGCCGTCTGCTGTGCCAAGCGGTCTTTCACCTGGTCTTGCTCTGCATAGAGCGCCGCAAGCTGTTGCTCCTTGTCGAACGTCTGCGCCGCCCGCTTTTGCAGGCTGGGCAGACCCTGGTTTGCCGTGACGCACCGCAAGGTCATCGACCTGACCCCCGTCAGACGCGATCAGCATGGGAATGGCGGAAATCGCCGCGCTGACCATTGGTGACCCTCTGCTTATCCGCATGGTGGAATTGGAACGGGAGATTCGATTTTTAGCGATTTAAGCTCGCCAACATGCTTAAAATCCAGACATCGACGCCGCGCGAAGCCTTCGACCTTATGAAAAAGCCGACCAAGAATCCCAAAGGAAAACCCTCCCCCACCCGCAAACTCACGGTGAGGCAAGAGCGGTTTTGCGAGTTCATTGCAGCGGGCAAGAGCGGAGCGGAGGCGTGGGTTTCAGCGGGCTATGACGTGGATAAGAAACACGCAAGAGTGCAGGCATCCATAGCGCAAACAAAACCAAACATCATCGCCCGCATTGCGGCGCTTTCCCCACAGGTAGGTTTTCTTCGTGTAGGCATCACGCTCCGGGTAGCTCCCATGGCTTCGCTCCCCATTATCCATCCATCCACCGAAGTCGCACGGATCGAAGGCGAAGCGGGGAGGGCCGAGCCATCGGGTGATGCGTCCGATTGGATTCTCCAGCACCCACCACGCGGGCTTGCACATGGCGGCGAGGCGCACACACGCATCCACGATGCCGATTGCCTCCAGTGTTCTACCGTCCTTGTCCTTTGCTGGCCAGTATTGCGCTCCGCTTACCGTGAAGTGAGTGCAGGGAGGCGCGGCGAGTATCCCGTGGATTTCTCCGTATTCGACCATCCGCGCATCCTTCCCGTGCTTCACATCCACAAGTTCAACATCGTATCCATCAGCTATGTAAGGAGATGCCCACGTTCCCGTGAAGTCGCAGAGAGAGACGATCTTCCGCGCAAACACAAAAGAAGACGAACAAGACGCTGATGCCAATCCCTGCCCGGCGGCAGTTACTGGCGAATCAACATCGATGGCGGGCAGGGCTGGCATAGCTAGGCGTTCTCTGGAAGACCCCAAAACGGGGCGTAAAAATAATTGAAAATAGTTCTTGCTAAACCCAACGATTGGTTTATTATCGCGTCGTTATGAAAAACAAAGCAGCACAATCCCTCGGTTCCATCAAGTCCGCCGCCAAGACCCAAGCCGCCCGCTCCAACGGCGTTCTTGGAGGCCGCCCCAATCGTCAAATGTTCGAGATTGACCTCTTCGACAACGAAGGCGTCAAGTTTGCCAGCGTCCGTCATTTGGCATCCCAATGCGGAGCCGACTTCTATGCAACCGGCGAAACAGAGGAATGGCAGGACAACAACGGTCTGTTTTCCAATTGCTCTCCTGGCATCATCGCAAAGGCCCGCAATGCAGCCAAGAAAGCCCTCGCCTAACAATCCAGAGAACAAGGCATCGCAGCCAATGAGCCTATCGCGGCTCATTGGCTTTTTAGTGGCTGTCCATGTGCGTCTCATGGCTGGATTTTGGCGTTCGGCGGATACCCGATGCGCGTCTCGTTGATCGGGAGAATCCCGATTTCTTTTTGAAACGCCTGCCACTTCGTGAATTCGCTGGCCTTGAACCGCTCCCATGCCTCGTCAAGCATGCGTTGCGCTTCCGGGGTAGCCTCGACCTGCGCTTTGGTCTTCGGGGGTTTCAGCGTGGGCTTCTTCGGCGTCGGCTTGGTTTTGCCGCCTCCCGGTGCCGCCGGCTTGCGTGGCTTGGTCGCCTTCTTCTTGTCCTTCCGATGGTCCACGAATCCCTCTTGCGAGTCATCAATGAACTTGTTTTCAAAGACTCCGAGATCCGCAGAATCTCGTCAAAGGTATCCATGGACGACGACGCCAATGAAGATTCTAAAAACTTCTTGGCGCTTTCCGCCATTGCCCCGGCGGATTTCCAGAAAACTTTCCAAGCCGCGGCCAAAAACCCCGCCAAACAACCGGACCCGAATTCAGATTTTGCGGACAACGCGGGGAAAACACCCGCTTTCCGCGTCGGAGGAAAAGCGGTGACGACGGAGAATTACGGTGTGGGGATCAAGCCAGTTGCGCCCCCGACCGCCAAGCCAGCCGCGCCCCCGGCAACGGGAGCTTACGCGAACAAGGTTGCCGCTTTGAAATGGGGCCGCAACGAGATAGCGCCACCCGATCCCCGCATTATTGCTAAGCCTCAGCCCGTCGCTCCCCCACAGGGACCACCCCTGATTGCCAGCGCTCCTGCCGCGGTCGGCGCAGCCGCGAACAAGACGGCGGCTATGCGCTTCTCAAGCCCCAACGTGGTCGCGCCTCAGCCCGTCGAACTGCCCCCCAGCCTCACCCCCGAGGCGGCCATCCGGCCCGTCCGTTTCCCCGTTTACCCGCAAGGGCCGGGAAGCGGGCGGGCTTTTTTCGTGAAGGCATGAAAGGGCTTTCCGTCCGCGGCATGAGTGTGTCGTGGGTGTTAGGTATGTCATAGCTCCTTGTCCGCCCGCTGGTCGGGGCCGACCGCCTCTTGTGGCGCGGCGGGCAAGGAAATGGCAAACCCTTACGCAAGGGTCTCTTCTCCCAGCTTTTCAGTATTTCAGCTTTTACCCATAACTCCATGGCCTCCCTCGCCTACACTTCCCGCATCCGCCCCGGCACCACCAAGCGCATCGTCGCCACCATTGTCCGCGAGGATGATCTCGGCCCCTACGCCCTCGGGGACACTCCTGAAAAACTGCTGGGTTTCTGGAATGCCGTCATCGCCGCCCAACCGGACTTCGAGCCGGACAAGGAAAGCGTCTGCGTGGTGATGCTCAGCACCCGCTTGCGGCCCTTCGCCTGGCACCGCGTGTCGCTGGGTACCGTTAGCGAGAGCACCGCCCACCCGCGCGAGATCCTGCGCCCCGTGATCCTCGCCGCCGCCCACGCCTTCGTGCTCATGCACAACCACCCGTCCGGCGATGCCAGCCCGTCCCGCGCCGACGAGCAGGTGACGCGCCGCATGGTCGAAGCCGCCTCCCTGCTTCAAATCCGCTTCCTCGATCACCTCGTCGTCGCCAGCGGCCCGCGCGAGCCGGGCGCAAGCCCCTACTACTCCTTCCGCGAGGCCGGTCTCATCCCCTGACCGTCATCCCGGCACCCGGCATAAGAGTCGGACAAGTCGGACAAGTCGGACAAGTCGGACTAGTCGGCGCGGCGGGCAGGAAATGGCAAACCCTTACGCAAGGGTCTCAATACTCCATCACTCCAATACTCCAATACTCCAATACTCCACCACTCCAACTCTCTCCCACCATGTCACTCCACGACAAAGCCCTGCTGATAGACCTCACACTCACCAGCGTCACCACCAACCGCATCGACCAGGCCGTAACCGCCGACGTGCTCTATCAGCACTCCGCCAACAAGGACGCCGGCCGCTGGATCTCGCGCCTCTGGCCCAAGGCCGCCCTCGAAGGCATCGTCTCCCATGACGGCGCCACCGGCCGCGCCCACCGCGAAATGACCCTGCCCTGGCTGGACAACTCCAAGCGCATCCTGCCCACCGCCAAATTCGACGATTACATGGCCCACATGCGCACCCGCCGCCCCGAACGCGCCGCCTTGGTCAAGTCCTTCATCGACAACTATCAATTCTGGCTGGGCGAAGCCGCCGCCATGCGCCAAGCCCTCTTCAAATCCGCGGAATACCCGGACGCGCACACCGCCGCCGCCCGCTTCTCCTTCAAGGTGGAAGCCGAACCCATTCCCCACCGCGACGATTTTCGCATCCGCCTCTCCGCCGGCGACCTGACCGAAATGCAAGGCGTCCTCGATGACCGCCTCGCGGCCGCCGAGCGCATCGCCAGAAACGACCTCGTCGCCCGCATCGTGGAACCGCTGGTGCGCATCGTGGACCGCCTGAGCGACCCGGACGCCAAGTTCCAGGATTCCCTCATCGGCAACATCCGCACCATCGCCGACTCCATCCCCGCCCTCAACGTCACCGATGATCCCGCCATCGAGGACATCCGCCTGCGCATCCTCACAGGCCTCGCCACCCTCGATCCGGATTCCCTGCGCGAAAGCCGCTCGGACCGCTCCCGCGCCGCCACCGAGGCCAACGCCATCCTCGCCTCCTTCGCCCCGTGGATGGAACCCATCAGCCAAGCCACCGCAGCCTGACCCTTACGCAAGGGTCACACACACACTCTCCCATGAAAACAACCAAAACAGGGATGACTTGCTCGGCGGCGGTGGCGGGGATCTTGTCGCCGTCGATCTTGAGGGCGAAGCTCTGGCGGAAGTAGGTGGCGGCTTCGTCAGGAATGGATAATTTGTATTGAGACGGCAACGAAAATTTAAAAAGTTAGACAATATATTTCGATTGTTCTCGACAAAAGATTACAAACCACTCCACAAACCACGCCATGAAACCAACACAACTCATCCGCATCCTGTCCCACGCCTTCCGCAACCGCCTCAAGGTGCTCATCGTTTCCTCCCCCGGCATCGGCAAATCCGCCCTGGTCGAACTCGCCGCCAAAATGGCCGAGGCCGATCTCGTCGTCATGCACCCGTCCGTCTCCGATCCCACCGACTTCAAGGGCATGCCCGCCGTCATCAAGACCGGCAACCGCACCCTCGCCGAGTTCCTGCCATTCGGCTCCCTGCGCAAGCTGGTCGAGGCCACCGGCCTCACCGTCTGCTTCATCGACGACATCGGCCAGGCTCCCCACGCCGTACAAGCCGCCCTCATGCAGCTCATCCAGGCCCGTGAGGTGGACGGCACCAAAATCTCCGACCACGTGGTGTTCGTCGGGGCCACCAACGACAGCTCCCACATGGCCGGGGTTTCCTCCATCCTCGAACCCGTCAAGAGCCGCTGGGACACCATCATCCCCCTCACCGCCGATGTCGATGATTGGGTGGCATGGGCGCTGGGCCGCGGCATCGCCCCCGCCGTCATCGCCTTCATCCGCTTCCGGCCCGTCATGCTCAACGACTTCAAAGCCACCCGCGAGCTGAAAAACTCCCCCTGCCCGCGCACCGTGGAAGCCGTCGGCAAGTGGGTGGCCACCGGCATCGAGGATCACCTCATCATCGCCGGGGCCGCCGGGGAGGGCTTCGCCACCGAATTCACCTCCTTCATGAAGGTATGGCGCGCCGTCCCGGACCTGGACTTCATCATCGCCAACCCCGCCGTGGCCACCATCCCGTCCCGCTCCGATCCCTCGCTCTGCGTCGCGCTCGTCTCCGCCCTCTCCTTCAAGGCCACCAAGACCAACTTCGCCGCCATCATCACCTACCTGGAGCGGCTGCCCAAGGAATACGAGTTCCTCGCCGTGCGTGACGCCACCACCCGCGATCCCGCCCTCAACGAAACCGCCGCCTACACCCACTGGGCGCTCACCAACCAAGCCCTCTTCGCGTGAAACGCCGCACCACACCCCACCCCTCCGGCGCAATCACCGATCTGCACCGCAAAGCCTTTGAACACGCCATGCGCGTGCTCAAACCGGACAAGTCATTGAACCGCTACGTCCCCAAACATATCAAGGACAACCGCGGCCGCATCGTCCGCTGGAGCGCCGACCTCACCACCGAACAGAACCACCAAGGCACCCTCCGCGCTGACTTCTCCTGCACCCGCGGCTTCCGCTTCGCGATCGACGCCACCCACGGCACCGACCTCTGGCAAAGCCACTGTGCCGGCATCGCCGAGAAGAAACGCTTCCTGCCCCACCGCCTCGCCGCCTACCGCGAACGCCTCTGCTTCTGGCAGCGCACCTCCGCCCGGCCGCTCACCTTCCGCGACTTCAACCGCCTCCTCGCCGCCCTCTCCTACGACTTCGACACCCACCTCGAACACCAAGCCCGTTCCGCGCGCTGCCTTCCCACCCCATGACTCCATGAACCTCCAGGACCGCCTCCAACAAGCCCGCTTCACCCTGCTGCTGGACTTCCCCTTCTTCGGCCAGCTCGCCCTGCGCCTGCTCCCGGTGCTCGACCACTCCGTGGAAACCGCCCAAACCGATGGCCGCGAGATCCGCTTCAACCCCGACTTCTGCGCCAAGCTCACCGATCCCCAGCTCACCTGGCTCTACGCCCACGAAGTCGCACACCCCGCGCTCGGCCACCTCTGGCGCATCGGCACCCGTGACTTGGACAAGGCCAACCGCGCCGCCGACTACGTCGTGAACGAAATGCTTCAAGCCGTCATCACCGGCCAGCCCGGCGCCTCCCACCGCATGCGCAGCATCCCCGGCTCGATCACGGACCCCGGTTATTCGGGCCTGTCCATGGAGCAAATCTACGACCTCCTGCCCGACGAAGAGGACAAAGAACCCGGCGGCCAGCCCAAGCCCGCACCCGCCGGCAGCTTCACCAAGCCGCCGCCCGACAAGCCATCCGACCCGTCCGCCCCGTCCGACAAGTCCGACCCGTCCGACCCGTCCGACTCCAATCCCCCACCTCCCGCCGAAAACCTCGAACAAGAGTGGAAAGCCGCCGCCGCCGAGGCCGCCACCGTCACCCGCTCCCGCAACCGCGGCCAACTCCCCGCCGCCATCGCCGAGCTGCTCACCGAACTCTTCGAGCCAGCCGTCCCGTGGCAGGACATCCTGCGCCAGTTCATCTCCCGCATCTGCCGCGACGATTACACCTTCAAGCGCCCCAACCGCCGCTTCGCCCACCAGGGCGTCATCCTGCCCACCCTCCGCTCGGACGGCCTCGGAACCATCGCCGTCGCCGTGGACACCTCCGGCTCCATCAAGTGCGACTCCACCCTGCTCAAAACCTTCCTTTCCGAGCTGCAAGGCATCCTCGACACCACCGCCCCCGAAAAACTCCACCTGCTCGATTGCGATGCCCGCGTCCACTCCCACACCGAGTTCGTCCCCGGCGATGATCTGCGCGGCACCTCCTTCCGCGGCGGCGGCGGCACCTCCTTCACCCCGGTATTCGAGTGGCTCGCCGACCATGACATCACCCCGGATGTGCTGGTCTATCTGACCGACCTCGAAGGCTCATTCCCGGACGCCGAACCCGCCTACCCCACCCTCTGGCTCAACTACGGATCACCCCGCGCCACCGCCCCCTTCGGCCAAACCATCCACATCCCCAAATCCTCCGCCTCTTGATTTCAGCATTTCAGCGTTTCAGCGTTTCAGCATTTACCACATGAAATCCCGCCAACTCGCCATCGTCGTCATCAAGGCCACCGGCATCCCGCTGGCCATCCTCGTCGCCCAATGCGCCGGTACCGCCCTGCCCTTCATCCCCGCCGCCATCATCGGCGGCTCCGTCTGCGGTGCCGCCGGTTACTCGCTCATCAAATCCCTCTGGAAACTCATCGAACTCTAACCCTAACTCCCATGCTCGCCCCCGACATCTCGCCCATCCACCAACTCGTCGCCCCGTGGTGGAAGGCCAAATCCACGGTCTGCTTCCACGGCATCCACGCGCTGCGCACCCACCTCTGGGAAACCGCCGTCGCCGAAATGCACGCCAACGCCGCCGCCGGCCGCGTCTATGACCCCGCCGCCGACTCGCGCTTCCTCTGGGCCTCCGCCATGCTCAACCGCGCCGAAGGCCACCCGATCGACCCCGACCTCGCCGCCCGCGCCGCCTACGTTTTCGATCCCCCCATCCGCTCATGCGGCCGGGATCTCGCCGCCTGCAACCATAACTAACCACACCATGTCCAAATCTCAAGAAAGCCGCCAAGGAATTCAGCCCCGTCGAAACCGCCTAACCATCACAACACCCATGCTCATCCCGTCCCGCACCCTCGCCCTACTCTTCTACCCCGGCCGCCGCCCACCACGCAAAAACCGCTTCCGCTCCATCATCCGCCGCATCCTCTCATTCCTCCAACTCTAACCATAACTCCAACACCTTTCAGAAACCGCATGAAATCATTCGACACAACCAAAGCGGACTCCGCCCTCATCGTCCGCATTGCCGATAGGGCGAACCGGGAATTCGCGGGCGAACCGCCTGCCGTCCTTTTGCGGGCTGTGACGCTCCCCACGGTCCACCTGAACGGCACCGGGCGGACAACCCTGCAAAGCACCTATGCCGACGCCGCGCACGACTTGAACAAATTCATCCGGTCATGGAGCAACACCGAATTCAACGCTCGCGACTACGTTGTTGCCGGGGCATGGGATAAGGCGGTTGCGCAGCGCGAGGCGATGAACGACAAGATCCGGGAGATCCGGGACTACCTGAACACGATCCGCGAACACCTTGATAGCACGCCATGAAAACGCAACGGTGCATCAACCTATCAGACGACGAGGTCGCCGCACCATAACTCCAACACTCCACCACTCCACCACCACCATGACCCTGACACTCAACTCCGATTGCCTCCGCCGCGCCGCCGCACTCTTCCGCCGCGCCAAAATCCGCTCCTGCAACCTGCCCATCCTCGGCCACGTCCGCGTCACCGCCGCCCCTGGCGAGGCCGAAGCCACCCTCGAAGTCACCGACCTCGACCTCACCATCTCCATGCGCATCCCCTTCGCCGGTCCCTCCACCCCAGGCTCCTTCACCATCCCCATCGGCGATCTCCAATCCATCGCCCGCACCGCCGACCGCCAATCCGGCTTCGCCGGCGCCTTCGGCTCCAGCGTCCGCTTCGACCTCGATGACCTCCCGCCCGCCCCGCCCGTGGATCTCGACCCGCCCGACGCCGACCCGTCCGACGAGTCCGACGAGACACCCAACCCTTGCGCAAGGGTCTCCAGGAAAATCCCCCGCGTCCATGTCAGCCTCACCACCAAGGCCATGCGCACCACCCTGGAAATCATCAGCCTCGATCCCACCGATTTCCCCGACGCCCCCGTCATCACCGGCCCGCCCGTCATCATGTCCTCCGCCGCCCTCGCCGCCATCCGCCGCGTGCGCCCATGCACCTCCAAGGATGAGACCCGCTACGTCCTCAACGGCGTGTTCATCAGCCGCGCCGAGGGCGGCCTCGCCGTCGCCACCGATGGCCGCCGCCTCGCCCTCGTCAACGCCCCCTTCGCCACCCCGGACGCCATCCTGCCCAACCTGCTCGCGGACCTGCTGTTCGACCCCGCATGCCAGTCCGCCGCCCTCTGGCGCAATGACGAGGACGCCGAAATCGCTTCCCTCACCTTCGGCAAAACCACCATCACCTCCAAACTCATCTCCGGAAACTTCCCCAACTTCCGCCAGGTCATCCCCGATCCCGCTTCCCGCCTCGGCTCCGCCACCTTCCCGGACGCCACCATCGCCCCTCTCACCGCCTGGCTGCGCAACTACCCCGGCGAGACCGTCATACTCGCCTTCGACCCACCCGCCAACACCATCACCTTCGAGATCCGCCGCACCGACCAAGGCCAATACTCCACCACCGCCCTCGCCGCCTTCAACGGAACCGTGCCGCCCGTCTCCGCCTACAACGCCACCTTCCTCGCCGATGCCCTCGCCATGAACCTCCACACCATGGACCTCATCGACGAGCGCAGCCCCGCCGTCCTCACCGACGGCCTCACCCGCTACGTCCTCATGCCCATGCGCCGCAAAGAAGGCACCACCACCTTCGCACCGGAACCGGAAGCCTACCCGCCCGAAGATCCACCCGAGGAAGAGGATGAAGCCCCCGCCGACCACACCGAACCCGCCGACGACCCCGCCGTGATCGACGCCGAACCCGCCGAACCGCAGACCCCCGGCGTGTTCGGCCTCTCGCCCGAGCCGCAGCCCAAGCCACCCGCCCCGCCCGAGGACGCCGTGGACGCCGAGGACCGCGAAAACAACATCGTCGCCATCGGCCAGGACCAGGACGTGTGGAAAGCAGCCCTCTCCAAAACCGAACTCAAGACATTCAAACGCCTCCGCAACATCGGCCTCGCCACCCTCTCACAGCAGGACCGTGACCGCTTCCAATCCCTCCAAACCCAAATCTTCAAGCACGCCGAGCGCCTCCACGACGAAGAAGCCGCCGCTCTCACCGAGGACGAACGCGCCGGTTGATATGACTCCCAAAGCCTACGCCGCGCTCATCGCCTCCGCCGTGGCCGCCGCTCCCGCAGATCCGCAGCTCCGCCAGTGGCAGAAAACCCACGGCCCGCTCTCCAAAGCCGAACTCCGCATCATCCGGGACCGCGCGCGCGGCTCATCCAATCACCGCCGCCGCGCCGCATAACCACTCTCTCCCCGCAATTCCACCCACACCACACCACACCCATGACCAAAGACTACCTGTTCATCCGCGCCTTCTCCCACTCCATCCACAAATCCAAACTCTCCGCCCAGCAAACCATGGTGCTCGCCCACCTCGCCGCCCACCACCTCGACCCCGACGACCGCACCGCCCGCCAAATCGCCGCCGCCCTCGGCATCGACGACGGCACCGTGGGCAAAAAACTCAAGTCCCTCTCCCGTGACCACGACTTCGTGGACAAACACCCCATCGACCGCGTTTTCTTTGCCAACCGGCGCGGCATCGCCGCCCTGCAAACCATCGCCAGCGAAATCAAAGCCGCCCTCGGCCTCAAACCCCGTGACCCATGACCCCCCCATCATCACTCCGCCAGTGGGAGAAAATCGCCCGCCACTCGGAGAAAGCCTTCCACCACCTGCGCAAAATCATCCACGCCCTGCGCGTGGCTCCAAGGCCGCTGCGAAGAGTGCCTTCATCCAGGCCCACCTCGCTCATTTCGGCACCCCCAGCGGCTCCCTCACCTGGAAAATCACCCTCTCAAAAAACCCCAAACGCTGGTTCTACCAAGCGCAGGAAAGCACCGGCAAAGCCTTCAAATTCCAAGCCAAGGACGGCTACGGACCCATCGGCTACAACGGCCTCATCAACCGCAAAACCGATCTCACCGTCACCGCCTGCATCGACTGGTCATGGGACCCGGAAAGCGAAGTCACCCCGTGGCAGGAAGCCCTCTCCGCACACGCCCGGGTCCGACCAGATCCGCCGCAAGGTCGATGCCGACACCGTCGCCGTGCTCACCCTCACCACCCTCACCCTCCCCGCCTTCCAAACCCTTACAGGGTCCAAACAAGAAGCCCGCGAGAACGTCATGGCCCGCGGCCAAGACGGCCACCAGGAAATCGCCAACCTCAACCGCAACCGCAAGAACGCCTAACATTCCTTTCAGCATTTCAGCTTTTTAGCATTTCAGCTTTTACCCATCATGACCCCCTTCGCCGCCCAACTCTCCGCCGTGCAACAAGCCGGTGAGGACCACGAATGGTACCCCACCACCACCGAGATCATCAAGGCCATGGTCAAATCCCTGCGCTACGAACTCGACCACCGCCGCAACCACACCCTCTCGTTCCTCGACGTCGGCGCGGGCAACGGCGGGCGGAACCGAACCCGAACCCACCCTTGCGCAAGGGTGGACCCAAACCGAAATCTTCGCCGCCTAACACCATGACCGAAAACACCATGAACCGCTCGATGACGGAATCCGAGATCACCACATGGTCTGAGGCTTACTGCCAGCCCCGCCAGGTTGAACTGTGGGGAGCGAAATCCGAGGTGTCACCCGTTCTGGTCTCCACGGTGTTCGGCGACGGCATGAAACCGATGTGGCTCGAACCACTTGCCACCCGCCCGGATTACTACATCATCGCGGGAAGCTCGACATGGGATCTCAATAAGGAATTGCGGGAGATCATGGAAGAAATCCTGCAAACCATCGAATGCGAGTATGGCCGATACGACGACGAGCAGGAGCAAGACGAATCCACCGAGGAACATCAAACGCGAACCGAATGGCCCGCGCTCGACACGAGCTGCGGATACTCATGGGGTGAGTTGGACGATTTCCGCAACATCACTACCGACTTGAATAAATAACAGAATAACACCACCACCATGAACCAACCCCAATACCCACGCACCTCGCTCTACTTCCGTGAAGGCCCGGCCGACAAGGAATACCACGCCGCCATCCAGGAACAAGGAGACGGCTTCATCGTCCGCTTCTCCTTCGGCCGCCGCGGCTCCACCCTCGCCCACGGCATCAAGACCCCGGACCCCGTCACGCTCGCCGAGGCCCACGCCATCTATAACAAACTCGTCGCCTCCAAAACCGCCAAGGGCTATCAGGAACTCGCCGCCACTCCATCACTCCATCACTCCACCACTCCAATCCCCACCCTTGCGCAAGGGTCTCCCAATCCCGCCACCGGCAACGACACCGGAATCCGCTGCCAACTGCTCAACCCCGCAGCCAGCAGCGAGCTGGGCCGCCTGCTCGCCAACCACACCCATTGCCTCCAGGAGAAACACGACGGCCGCCGCGTCATGGTCGCCAAGCGCGGCGCCCTCATCACCGGCATCAACCGCCGCGGCCTCGTCATCGACCTGCCCGCCGCCATCACCCAGGCCGCCGAAGCCATCCCCGGAGACTTCCTCATCGACGGCGAAGCCATCGGCGAAACCCTCCATGCCTTCGACCTGCTCGAACTCGACGGCAAGGATCTCCGCCCCATCGGCTACCTCGATCGCTACCGCAACCTGCTTTTCCTGCTGGACGCCGATGCCGGCCGCGGCATCAGACCCGTCAAGTGCGCCCTCACCCCCGCCGACAAGCTCGCCACCTACAAATCCTGCCGCGCCCTGGACTGCGAGGGCGTGGTGTTCAAGGAAATCGACGCGCCCGCCAGCTCCGGCCGCCCCAACTCCGGCGGCGCACAGCTCAAATACAAGTTTGTCGAGACCGCCTCCTTCATCGTCATCGGCATCAACGCCAAACGCAGCGTCAGCCTCGGCCTCTACCACATGCACCCCGACGGCCCCGAACTCATCCGCTCCGGCAACGTCACCATCCCGCCCAACCACCCCGTGCCCGCCATGAAGGACGTCGTGGAGGTCAAATACCTCTACGCCTTCCGCGAAAGCGGCGCGGTCTATCAGCCCGTCTATGGCGGCAAACGCGACGACATCCCCCGCAACGAATGCCTCACCACCCAACTCAAATACAAGGCCGCATGAGACGCACCCAGCTTGATCTCGCGCTGGGACTGCTGGCGTGCGGGCCACAACGTGAAAGCGATCCGAAAAAGTGGATAGAAGCGGCGTTCGCGCTATCTCCGTTCTGCGAGGGAAGAGAGGACTGCACCGAAGCCGCCCTTCGCATCACGGCCTCCTGCCTGGAGGAACTCCGCGCCGCCGTCAGAACCCTGCGCGACGCCAAAGGCCGCCACAACACCCAAACCGCCTACCAACGCCTCATCGAACTGCTCCCCGACAATGCCGGTCATCTCCAACACCCTGAAAACCGCCCACAAGCTCATGCAGCGCCGCGCGGACGGCACCCTCGGCCCCCTCTTCATCAACTGCCGCCAGCGCATCCCCCTCAATGAATGGTTGCCCGCCGGTGCCACCCCACCAAAGGCTTCGCCGTGCGGCCCGGTTGGCACGTCTCCCCCAAACCCGAAGCACCCCACCTCACCGGCGATTCCCGGTCGCCGTCGTCATATTCAGGCCGCGCCTGTGATTTCTTTGCAGAACGCTCAAATCCTGCCACGATGACCGCGCCCCGGACACAGATCAAGGAGCCGACTCTAACGCGGTCAGCGTTGGCAGCGATGCCTTGTTCGCCGTTGGTGGCGGCTCTGTGCGTCGCTAACAAATCAATCTATCATCAGTTGTGCGGTGTGGAGTGCTACGACATGGCCCGCGACGTGCGGACATTCGCCGGCGGCATGCCAGTGGTTGCCCATCCTCCCTGCCGTTCGTGGTCCGCATTCTGCGCGCACCAGGCCAAGCCGATGCCCGGCGAAAAAGACCTTGGCCCGCTATGCGTAGAGTGGCTGCGGAAGTGCGGCGGGGTGCTGGAACATCCGGCGCACTCACGCCTATTTGCGGCCACTGGGTTGCCGCTGCCAGGTCGCAGGGATGGCGCGTTATGGTCGATAGAGGTCTTGCAATCGTGGTGGGACGGGCATCTAGGCACGCAAAAAAAGACCTGGCTGTGTTTCGCTCACGTCTCGCCGGCCGATGTGCATTACCCGCTGACGTTGCGTGGCAACGGCGGCGACAAGCGACTATGGCAGTACATGCCAAGGTCTTTCCGATCCGCTACGTGCCGCCATCTAGCCGAGTGGCTAGTCACCGTGTCTCGTACGGCGAACGTCCAAGATGACTGACCACTACCCGCCAATGAAGACTATTGAAAACACACTAGACGTTGCGGCGGATAGTGGTTCAGTCCATCGCCTTGTTCGGGAATTTCTGGATGCTCGCTGCATGGACTGCATGACAGTGATGGCTGAATATCCCGATGGATACTTCGACCTGGCCATCGTCGATCCCCCGTATGCTGTTGGCGCATCGGATGGAAAATTTGGACGAGGCGGGGGTGGGAACAACCAACACCACCAACAATGAAAATCGAATTATCAAAAGTCATCGCAGAGGCCAAACGGATTCAGAAAGCCGCACTGAAGGCGACGCCGGACGATCTGAACTCGTGGGACTACCAATACTGCGCAAACCAAGCCGTGGAAAATCTCGACGCCGAGCTAGACGACGAAGAATGGCATGAACTCCAATCCGCCCTTGAGTGAATCGAACGACAGAGTGGAGGCGCGGCCCGATCAATCCCAATCATCCTAAACACCATGCCAGACCAAACTACCAAGCCCACGCCGTCCAACGCAAAACCGCTGCCCCTCCACCCGTGCAAAGGCGCACTCGGATTCTTCCACATAACTCCATGATAACTCAACTCCACAACGAAACGCGCCCCGCATACCTCCTGCGCGTGGCCTCCGCCTTCATCTCCAACCATAACCCAAAACAAGCCGTATTCTACGACGACTATGACGAGGAAGCCGATGGCGAAACCCTCGCCCAAGACTGCCTCTCACTCTCCGAAGAAATCACCGCGGAACACCTGCGCGCGATGGAGTTCACCGGCCGCATCATCCAGGCCGGCGGCGACTCCGACACCCCCACCCTCACCATCGAAACCACCCGCGAGCAGCTCAAGGCCTGCCCCGCCATCCCGTTCTATCAACGCTCGTCCATCACCATCATCCCGCTATAACTCCCCACCCTTACACAAGGGTCTGTCCCATAAGTCCCATAACTGTCCCATAACTCCCATCTCCACAACACAAACATGAAAACGAAAATCAAGCCCGCCACGGCGGCAACACCCACCACCCAACAGAACGAAACCGTCTGTTCCCTCGACCCCAAAAAGGTCATCGTCTCCAAGCTCAACACCCGCCAGCCCACCGCCAAGGAAGTGACCGAGCTGATGGCATCCATCCAGGCCAGCGGCCAGATCAGCCCCGCCATCGTCCGCGCCCACGCCACCAAACCGGACCACTACCCAAAACAAGCCGTATTCTACGACGACTATGACGAGGAAGCCGATGGCGAAACCCTCGCCCAAGACTGCCTCTCACTCTCCGAAGAAATCACCGCGGAACACCTGCGCGCGATGGAGTTCACCGG
>Ga0268280_1001277_pt1 | contig 17371 bp, 16 predicted proteins | sample saktaG_9_FD_190139 | JGI IMG/M metagenome (GOLD analysis project Ga0268280, IMG submission 190139) | Saline water microbial communities from Sakinaw Lake, British Columbia, Canada - sak_2011_5_24_40m | ecosystem: Environmental > Aquatic > Non-marine Saline and Alkaline > Saline ... | reverse complement strand
CTTAATTTCGGAAAATCTATCACTGAAGGAACACCTCAGGAGGTGCAGAGGCATCCCGAGGTGTTAAAGGCGTATTTAGGGGAGGATGAAACCGTTGGGCACGATTCTTGAGATAAAGAATATTGAAACCTATTATGACCTGATCTATGCCATACGGGGCGCCTCTCTTTCAGTTGAAGAAGGGACAATTACGGCAATCCTCGGAAATAACGGAGCCGGAAAATCGACTGTTTTAAAGACCGTAATGGGTCTTATTGATGACCAGCCCGATAAGGGAACCATAGAATATATGGGTAAACGTATTGACGGGATTGATACGGAAGAGATTGTACGGATGGGCATCTCATATGTTCCTGAAGGCAGGGAGGTTTTTAAAGAACTAACGGTAAAAGAGAACCTTCTTATGGGGGCCTATATAAGAAAAGATAAATCAGGAATAAAGGAAGATATTGAACGAATATACAAAAATTTCCCTATATTAAAAGACAGGGGAAATCAATGGGCCGGAACGCTTTCCGGCGGGGAGCAGCAGATGCTTGCCATAGGAAGGGCTCTTATGAACAGGCCCAAACTCCTTTTTCTTGATGAACCCTCCCTCGGCCTTTCGCCGATTCTTGTTAAGGAAATTTTCAGGATAATTAAAACGATAAATTCCGAAGGAGTTACAATTCTTCTTGTGGAACAGAATGCGAGAATGGCACTTTCAGTTTCAGACGTTGGTCTTATTCTTGAAAATGGCCGGTTTGTCATGAAGGGAGAGTCAAAAGACCTGATGGAAGACAAGGATGTCAGGGAGTTCTACATGGGGGTTCGGTCAGAGGCGTCTGCAAAGGGATATCAGAGGTGGAAGAGGAAGAAGCAGTGGAGATAAAAGAGGTTGAGTTAAATACCGTCCCGCGGGTTTTTAAAAGTACCGTATCAAAATATGGTGACAGGGTGTCCATGCGGAAAAAGGAGTACGGACTGTGGCATGACATCTCCTGGAATGAATATTATAAACGGGCCGGATATGTGGGCTTCGCCCTGATATCGATGGGCCTTGAAAAAGGCGACTGTGTTTCAATCATCGGTGATAATTGCCCCGAATGGATTATCGCGGATATGGGCATACAATGCGCCGGAGCTGTTTCGGTAGGAGTTTACGCCACCAATGCCTGGCCACAGGTTGAATATGTGATCGCCGATTCCGAATCAAAATTCTTTTTTGTCGAAAACGAAGAGCAGCTCGACAAATGGCTCATGTTTAAAGAAAAAGTCCCCCAATTGATGAAGGTAATTGTGTGGGATACGGAAGGCCTGAGGACTTTCAAAGATCCGATGGTCATGAGTTTTTCCGAACTGCTTGAGTTTGGGAGTAAAGTCGCAGCCGAACAACCGGGGCTCTTTGAAAAAAGGGCTGATGAAGTCCGTTCTGAGGATATCTCAGTGCTTATCTATACTTCCGGAACAACAGGGCCTCCCAAAGGAGCAATGCTTTCGCACAGAAATGTGACATGGATGGCAAATGCGGTTTCCAAAACAAATGAGGTCTATCCTTCGGATGAGGTTCTTTCCTTTCTGCCACTCTGCCATATCTTTGAAAGATTGTTTTCAGTCTTTGTCCATATAACTTACGGTTACATTGTAAACTTTGTTGAAAAACCCGATACTGTTACCGATAACATGGGAGAGATCTCGCCTACGGTAGGATATGCCGTACCAAGGATATGGGAGAAGTATTATTCGGCTATTCTTATTAAGATGTCCGATGCCACGTGGTTCAAGAAGGCGGTTTTTTTTACGGCCCTAAAAATCGGCCAAAAAAGAGCGGTACTCCTGATGGATTTTAAAGCGGTGCCTTCTTATCTTGAACTTTTGTTCAGTCTTGCCTATTTTGCCGTTTTCCGGAAGCTTAAAGAGAGAATGGGCTTTGACCGCTTCCGTGTTGCATATTCGGGTGCTGCCCCCATATCTCCAGATGTGCTTCGCTTTTTTCAGTCAATAGGAGTAAACCTTATTGAAGGTTACGGGCAGACTGAAGGAACAGGCGTCACAACCATGTCGAGAATCGGGAAAGTAAAATTCGGAACTGTCGGGCCCCCGCTTCCCGGAACAGAGATAAAGATAGCTGAAGACGGGGAGATTCTGGTCAAATCGCCGGGTGTTTTTAAAGGATATTTCAAAAACGAAAAATCAAGTGCGGAGACGGTTAGAGACGGATGGCTGTATTCGGGCGATATCGGGATAATAGACAACGACGGTTTCTTAAAAATTACCGATCGGAAGAAAGACATCATAGTTACTGCCGGCGGTAAAAACATCACTCCTCAGTATATTGAAAACAAGCTGAAATCGAGTATATATATAAATGATGCGGTGGTGATCGGCGACAGAAGAAAGTTCTTAAGCTGCCTTATCATGATTGATGAAGACAACGTGGTAAAGTATGCACAGGATAAGAAGATCCAGTTTTCGACTTATAAAGACCTGACGCAGGCTCCTGAGATACAGGAATTGATTCAGGGTGAGGTTGACAAGGTAAATGAAACATTGTCAAGGGTTGAAAGTATAAGAAAATTCAGGGTTCTTCCCAAGAAGCTTTATGAAGAAGACGGTGAAGTTACGCCTACCATGAAGGTCAAGCGAAAGAGTGTGAATGAAGCTTTCAAGGATCTTATCGAGGCGATGTACAGATAACCAACCCTAATCTTCAAGTCAAATAAATTCCATGAGCCTTTTTTCTTATTATTCAAAAAGGTTTTTTTGATTATTGGTAAAACCTTTCGAACTATAATCAGTATATTTTCCATCTTTTTCCCTGACCACTATAAGGCATTCAATCCCCGGAATTTTATCCGCGAGTTCAAGCCCCTTTGTTTTTAAGCATTTCACCGGAATCCTTGTCCTCATTCAGGGATCGCTGTCCAGATTGTGTATTTTCAAATAATCGTCTACGGCTGAATGGAGTGTCGATGCGGCAAGCGTCGCACAATGCCAGTGATCTTCAGGCAGCCCGCCGATGGATCGCTGAATGGCATCGGCATCAATATCCAATATGGCATCAACGGATTTCCCTTTTGCCAGATCCGCGGCAGCATGAATGCAGTTGAAACTGGTGACGCAGCCGTCTGTCCAGCAGAAGGTTTTGACAGCGACATGGTTCCGGTCAAACTGTATGCCGATTTCCATGGTGTCACCGCAGGTTCCGGTAATGCGGGCTTTGGCATCCGGATTTTTCAGATGCGGATTCAGCCAGTAGTAAACGGCAAACCATATCAATGTTATGACCAGAAGAATGCCTGTGCCGGCCAAAAGAGACCATATCTCCATATAACCAACCCCTAAAGTCCCAGCGCTTCCTGAGCCGAGATTTCATGAGAATCCTTCAGAAGAGGATGTGGATTGAACGGTTGAATGACATGTGCCGTGAAACATGCCTCAATGCACGCTTCATGGCAGGAAGGCCCATATTCCCGACACCGTTTTTGATCGATTTTTATTCGGTCATCGACAAGCGATATGGCATTCGCAGGGCATGCGCGAATGCAGGATTGGCAATGCAGACATCCGGACAAACAGATGGAATGGATTTCTTTGGCTGCGCCTTTGTTACTGCACCGGACAACAACGCGGGCATCTATTGGAACAAGACTGAAAAGTTTTTTGGGACAGGCGTTGACGCAAATTCCGCAACCGATGCAGATGGCTGAATCGACAACCGGGAAATGGTGCACCATGGTGATGGCGCCGAATGGACAGGCGACGGCGCACTCGCCGAATCCAACGCACCCGTACACACAATCCGTTGGACCGGAAAAAGCTATATCTGCCGCAGAACAGTTGCCGTAACCAACATAGTCATATTTTTCATAATTGCTTCTTAAGCATCTGGCGCATTGAACTACAGCAACAGCTCCCTCAATGGAGCCCATTTCTTTTCCCGTGATTCTGGCAACAGCCTTTGCAACCGGTTCTTTTCCCGGAAAACACAGATTTGTCGGGACAGTCGGATCGTTAACCACCGCTTCGGCGTATGCCTCGCATCCGGCAAAGCCGCAGGCGCCGCATTGTGCTCCTGCAAGAGCCTCTTTTACCTCTTCGACTTTCGGATTGACTTCAACAGCAAATTTATGCGCGGCAAGGCCCAGCCCGATGCCGAAAAACAGGCCGATACACCCCAGAACTACCAGGCCGCTCAGGGCGAGTTGAATGTATAGGTAATCCATTGACCACCTGCCTCCCTAAACCGGAATCACCGATTTCAATAACATGTTGTTGTCAGAACCAGACGATTGCGCATCAGCCTGATCTCAGAATATGGACATTCCCGAAAAGCCCATGAAAGACAACGCAAAAAGACCCGCCACAATGAAGGCGATGGGAAGCCCGCGGAAGGATTTGGGAATGTCGGCAAACTCAAGCCGCTCACGCACAGAAGACATGAGAAACAGGGCGATCAGAAATCCCAGCCCGGCGCCCAGCGCCAGCATCAAACTTTCCCACAGGTTGTATTCATTGTTGGCCAGCATCAGCGGGACCGCAATTACGATGCAGTTAGCGATCACCAGAACAAGATAAACTCCGAATGCCTTGAACAACCTGGGGTTGACTTTTCTCAAAACAGTGTCGACCCCCTGCACCGTCAGTGAAACCAGGCCGATAAAAACAACTATCTGCAAATAATCCAGATGGAAAGGTTTCAACACAAACTGGTAGAGAAACCAGGACATCAAAGACGCGAATACAATCACGATGGTAAATGTGATGCCCATGCCGACGGCGGTCGACTTTTTTTTGGACGTTCCGAAGAAAACGCAAAGTCCCAGATACTTGGAAAATACAAAATTTTGAATGATCATGGCGCCGATCAGAATCTGAATCAAGAATCCGGCATAGGATTTTCTAACGGTCAGATTAACAGCGCCATCTGTTTTTCCATCAAATCGCATTTCTTTCATGGCGACGGTGTACTGATTTCCATGGTTAATTGAATCAGATAGTCGCAGGGTCAGCATTTTCCGGTTCTGGCTGAGTGTCGCAGCCTGAACGGGAATCAGAATGTCAGGGCTCTGATTTTCATAGATCGTAAAGGAGGCGGGATTTTCCGCCCACGCCTGTTCAACCGGTTGAACAAAGGTTATGGCAATGGAACTGCTGTCTTTAAATGCCGTATGCTGGACCAGTTTATGTTCGCTTCTGCATCCCATGAGCAGCATCAGAAGAGCGATGAGGCCAAGGGTCAGTTGACGCCGACTCCCGAAACAAATGGATTTAAACGCCGGACGTGGATCAGGGGTTGCGATGATCATACTGTCAGCTCCTTTTTTGGCGTTTATAAATCGTTTCTGCATAATTGAAGATGGCCATCATGAAGCCAACCGTAAAAAATCCTGCGGCAGGCAAAACAAAAAAAAGCATCGGACGGAATCCGAGCAGGTCATACCCCAGGAATGTGCCCATCCCCAGTACCTCCCGAACGGTGCCAAGAACCGTCATTCCAAACAGAAAACCCAGTCCCATGCCGATGCCATCCCAGAAAGAAGGCCCAATATCATTTTTACAGGCAAACATCTCCAGCCTCATGGTAATAATAGCGAACGCAACGATCAGCCGGATAAATATGCCCATTTGCTTGTAGGCGACCGGAACATATGCCGCCAGAACCAGGTCGATCACTGTAACCCAGGTGGCAATGGTCAAAGTATAGGTTGGAATTCGAATGCGGGGATGAATATGATTTCTGATCAATGAAATGGTGCAGCTCGAGAATACCTGGACGAAAAGGACCGCCACTCCCAGAAGTAGACCGTTCATAACCGTCGTGCTCAGTCCAACAGCCGGACACATGCTCAGGGCCAGACGGAATATCGGATTTTCATTAAATATGCCGCTGAAGATCAACTGTGTGTTGGTTTTGGTCGTTTTGGACATGGTTCACTTTTCCTTAATTAAAAAGCTGCCGGAATCTTGTTTTCTTGAATCGCACGATCCAGCAGGTCTATTCTATAGGCAAAATTTTTGACCAGTTGTTTCACTCCCTGGGTCACGCAGACGCTGGAAATAGTTGCCCCGCTGATAGCGTGAATGTCTGCGCCATGATATTTTTCCCCTATAACTTCCGCATCCGTTTGGGAAATCCGCCTTCTTTGCCATTTTTGCGTTTCCAGATACCGGCGGTAATCCTCCGGAAGCGGGTCTTTGGTGACGGTCAGTATTTGAAGGCCTTCAAATGATTTCCCTTTAAACTGGTTTTTGAAATATTCCTTTTCAATCTCGCCGCCAAGACCCGGGTCTTCTTCATGACTGGTGATTTCCATTCCCATGATGCCGAAATTTGAATTCAAGGCGACCATGGCATGGATAAAGTTTTTAAAACCCGAAAAATTACCCATCAGCACATAGGCTGTTCGCTGGTTTCCTGTTCGAACAATAGTCATGTCATCGGCATATCGAATGGTTTTTGAAGGACCTGCGGCTGTTTTAATGGCGGTTTTGCGATCCGCTTCGTTCATCAATTTTTCGGCCTGAATAGCGATGTGAAATTGTGTGACAAACTTCCCTGTTTGGTTCAGTATCACAAAAACATATTCGGTTTCAGCGCCATTATGCACCGGAATCAGATATCCTGAACAAACGCCGGATTCATCCTCCACGATGTATCGATATAAGTGGCAGAGCTCTAAACCTGGCGGCGCCGAATGGTGGCTGTCATATCCCAAAAGTCCAAACAGGGACTGTTGGATATTCATATATTCACTCTGCTGCTTGGCCTTGGCCGTGATCATAAACACACCGCCCATTAAGCTGCCGGCAATTAGACACGATATCGTCAGGGCAATGGTGATCTTGATAATTTCTTTCATTTGGCGCCTGCGGAAAAACGTTTAGGCCTGAACCATTGGTCCAGCGCCGGTGTCAGAGGGTTCATCAGAAGGATGGCATAACAGATGCCTTCCGGATATCCTCCTTTCAGACGAATGAGCACTGTCAATGCGCCGACTCCTGCGCCAAATATCAGTTTGCCGGTTTTCTGATTAGGAGACGTTACATAGTCGGTAGCCATGAAGAATGCGCCCAGCATGACACCACCGGAAAGAACAGCCAGCAGGGGATTACCGTTCAGAAGGGTTTCGCCGCCGAACACCCAGGTCAACAATCCAATGGAACCGATCACCGAGACCGGAATATGCCAGGTGATGAACCGCCTATACATCAAATAGACGCCTCCGATCAGAATCACAATTACGGAGGTTTCTCCGATACAGCCGGGACGAAACCCGAAAAAAAAATCTGAATAGAGAGTGGACAGAGAACCGAATTTTTCGATTACAGCTGCCATTCCGTCGTGTTTTAGAACCATAAGCGGTGTTGCGGAAGAGATGGCATCGACGGATGAACCCATATACCGGAAAATAGAGGCGTCCCGAATGGGCACAAGCCATGCCGTGGTCATGGCAACGGGATAGGTTGCAACCAGAAACGCTCTGCCGATCAGGGCCGGATTGAAAATATTGAATCCAAGTCCCCCCATGATGACTTTTGTCACGCATATGGACATGATGGCGCCAGGAATAGGCATCCAGACAGGAACTCCCGGGGGTATGACGTATGCCAGCAGCAAGCCAGTGATCACAGCGCTGCCATCCCGAATCTGAACGGGGCGTTTGAGCAGTTTCTGGGAAATCGCCTCAGCGCCGACACATGACGCAACGCTTATCAGAGCAATGATCAGGGTCTGAAACCCGAAAATAAAAATTGATAAAATCAGCGGCGGAATCAGACAGGCCACCACCGTCCACATGATGGCAGTTGTGGTCATATTCTGCCGAATATGAGGCGAAACCGATACAATAAGGTCTGTCCGAGTCATTTTTGTTTCTCTTTTTTCTTTTCCGCTTCACGGATTCGAATTTTGGCCAGACGGATGAATTGAACCAGGGGCCGTTTGGCCGGACAGGCATAGGCGCAACTCCCGCATTCGAAACAATCGTCCACCAGTCCGAATGGCGCGGTCTCCACCCCTCGCCCGGCCTCCACATATATGCTGATCTGATTGGGTTCAAGTCCCATGGGACAGGCGTCAAGGCAGAACCCGCAACGAATACAGGGTCCATAGGTCTGAGCATCAATTTCATCGTGTGTTAAAAACAAAACACCCGATGTGGTTTTGGTAATGGGAACGTCGAGACTCGATACGGCATATCCCATCATCGGGCCGCCGACAACGATTTTGGCCAGATCAGCTGACGTGCCTCCCAGGTAAGTCACAATGTCGGAAAGTTGAGTTCCAATCGGAACCAGAAGATTGGCCTGTTTTGCGATGCCCCTGCCGGAAACGGTGATGACCCTTTCGTAAAACGGTTTTTCCAGTACAACCGCGTCATGTATGGTCTTGGTGGTATAGACGTTTTGAACCATAACGCTTATGGATGAAGATCGTTTTCCGGAGGGTCTGATGCGGCCTGTAACGCTTTTAATGATCTGATCGGCCGATCCCTGCGGGTATTTGACGGCAAGCGGTTTGACGACGAATTTGAATTCGCTAGCGGTTCCATTCTGATCGATGATTTTTCTGAGCGCTTCAATCGCCTTTGGCTTGTTATTCTCAATGCCGATGATACAATCCTGAATCCCCAGAATTCGTAAGATGATTTTGGCGCCTTCGATCACGTCTGATGCATGCTCGACCATGATGCGATGGTCGCAGGTCAGATAGGGTTCACACTCAGCCCCGTTCAAAATCAACGTATCCAGATGGACATCCGGTTTCACATCCAGCTTGGCGTGTGCCGGAAATCCGGCGCCGCCTAATCCCACTATACCGGCGTTCCGAATACGATTCAGCAAATCCTGCCTGGAAAACCGCCGCCAGTCGACAGGCGAGTAACTGGTGGGTTTTGCTTCCGGGTCAATTGTGATGACCACAGCAGGCGATTTCCCCATCAAAGGATGAAGACCGTCGGCAATTCCCTGAACATACCCGCTGATGCTGGCGTGAAGATTCGCGCCGAGCGCGCCGGGGATGCAGCCTATTAAATCACCTTCCATGACCCTGTCTTTTTTGACGACCAACTGCTGGTAGATACGCCCGGAATGGCGACCGAACAAAAGAGCGTCGCTCGGTTGTTTGTCCGTTCGTTTTTTGATCGCCAACCGGCATGGATCTCCCACATGCTGTTTCAGGAACAGGCAAACCTTCTGAGGTGACGGCAGCCGTTCTATCGGCAAATCGTCGGTCAGATGCTTGTTGCCTTCGGGATGAACGCCTCCTTTTGGAAATGTTGTGACGGTGTTGCCTGCCGTGATTTCAGCGACCATATCAGCTTCGATTCTTTCCAAGCATATTCAGCCCGTATGTTTCCCGGCTTTTATGTGACAACTCGGCAGGCTCGCCAAACTGCAGGGCGCCGGTTGGGCATGCGGCGACACATGCAGGGGGCCTGCCCGCATCAATACGGTCCATGCACAAATCGCATTTCATGGCCTTGCCGGTATCCGCATTCCATTGGGGAATATGCCATGGACAGGCCAGAATGCAGGATTTGCACCCCACGCACAAATCATGAAGAATATAGACCAGCCCGTCCTTACTTCGTTTCCGAATGGCGTCCACGGGGCAGGCATTCATGCACCAGGCATCCTCACAGTGAAAACAGGGAATAAACAAAGAGGACATTTGTGGTTGTCCATCGATAAGTCTAGGCCCCATGATCACAATTTTCCCCAGGGTAGCGCCGGTCGGAACCTTGTTTTTCACTTTGCAGGCGACTTCACATGAATGACAGGCCAAACATTTTTCCGAGTCTGTATAAATAAGGTAATCTCCCATGCTTTCTCCTTCTAAACTATAACTTTTGAACGCTTACCAGCGTATGATCCAAAGCCGGACTGCCGCCAATGCGATCCATGATGTCTTCCTGAACCAAGGCATCCGCCATGCCCTTTTGATAGCTCCTTTGCGCTTCCGGTTCCTGATGTCCAAATCCATGAAGCATGAATACCGCCTCCGGGTGAATCATATCCGTTACAAAGGCTTTCATTTGCCCCTTGCCGGCATTTGATGCGATCTCCACCAGGGCGCCATTTTGTATTCCCAGTTTTTTTGCGCGGTCCTGGTTGATCCAAAGGACATTTTCAGGAACCAGTTCATTCAGATAGGGGTTGTTCTGTGTCATGACATTGGTATGCGCTACGCATCGTCCCACCATCAGACGAAACCGGTCTGCCGGCACTTCAACCTTTTCATAAGCCGGTAAGGACTGAAAGCCGTGCTTTTCCAGAAGACCGGAGACCACTTCGATTTTTCCGGTAGGAGTTTTGAATTTGAGCCCATTTTCTCTGTTCCAGAAAATGGCTTTGTCGCTCAGAGAGACGAAGCCTTTTTTATCGAAATCCGAAACTGCGATTCCGGTATCGGTCAGTTGATATTTCCAGATGTCTTCGATCGTATCGTAGGGGAAATACTGCCCGATATCGAGTCGCTCAGCCAGTTGGCGTAAAATCCACCACATGGGTCGCGTGTCGAACCGGGGTTTGATGCAGGCGATGCGCCGGTTGATGGCGGGTTTTAGGCCAGCGCCCATTTGAAGCAGATCGGATCGTTCCAGAAAAAACGATTCCGGCAGAATGACATCTGCTCGGGACGTGGTGCCGCCAAAATTTATGTCGCAGGAGACGATCAGCTCAAGTTTTGATAGAGCGCGTAATGTTTGATTGTAATCTGCCAGTGAATAGAGCGGGTCATACCGGAATGCGAAGAGAATTTTGAGCGGATAAGGTTTTTCATTCAGCACCGCAGAGGGAAACATCGAGCCAACGCCATGAGCCGGATCGGCAATGGGAAACAATTCCTGGCCGCAACCGTCAAATCTTCGTTTATCCGGCATTTCCGGAAATTTCTGATCGGAAAATTTTTTCAGTCCTTTCCTCCCGACATCAGCGGCTCCTTTTTTAACAAATACACCGCCTTTTGATTCGATGCTGCCCACGAGGGCGTTCAGAATCATGATGGATCGTCTGAAATAGATTTCGTTGGGATGACTGGAGCCTCGATAGCCATAATGAAAGATCACGGCCGGTTTGGCCTCACTGACTTCTTTAGCCAAACGTCTTATATCCTTCGCAGGAATTCCGGTTTCGGCCTCGGCCCACTCAGGGGTATAGGGGGTGATGAAGCTGAAGAGCTGATCAAATCCCTCAACCCAGCGGTTGACATAACTAACGTCGTAATACTGATGCTCATTGATCAGCGCATAAATCAGACCGTAGTTGAAAGCCAGGTCCGTTCCCGGCCGAATCATGAAATGCCGGTTGGATTTGGCGGCAGTTATGGTGACTCGCGGATCGATGTAAGTGACTTTAGCGCCAGCCGACATGGCGTCAAGAAGAGAATTATTGGATTTAACCTCCATGCTCTCAAAGACATTCCGTCCATAAAGCACCACATGTCGGGTATTGGCCCAGTCAGAATTGATCTGTCCGTCCGTGTAACCGATGATAGACCGGCATGCTGTATTGACGGAGCCCTTGCAAACTGTGTCATGAGAAAAATAATTAGGAGATCCTATGGCCTTCATAAAGGTTTTGGAGATATCCGTCGTCAGATTGACCCGTTCACAGAATACCAAGCTTTTGCTGTTGTATGTCTGAAAAATCTCTTTGCAACGATTTGCCGTATAATCGAGCGCCTCATCCCATCCGACTTTTCTCCACTGCCCGGATCCGCGCGGACCGCTTCGAATCAAGGGGGACTGAACCCGCTGCGGGTCATGTATCCATCCAGGAGCTGCCGCGCCTTTTGGACATACGCCACCTTTCATTGCGGCGACAAAGGGATTTCCCTCTACACTGATCACCTCCTCATCCTCTACTTCAACGGCAATCGGACATCTCACGGAGCACATGAAACACAAGGTGTATACCGTTTTTTTCATAACCTTCCTCCAATCAGATTGTCGGCCTTGTTAGGGTCGTTTAACTTTTCCAAATAAATAGCCGCCTTTATTTCCGGCATAATTTCCTCCTCTTTGTCATGAATGTTTAGATCCTAATTTTTGTGCCAGGATTTTCCCCTCCCCCCAAAGGAGGGATTAGGATGGAGGGAGGAAAAATCCCGGACTTCTTGAGAAACCTTCAACTCTGGATATTTAGCAATATTTATACCAGAAAAATTATTTGTCGAATTTATTTAAAAATAGTTTTAATAATTAAAATTATCAATGTTAACGGCATGATAAATTTGTGAGTGAAAATGCGAACACCTGAATTAATTATATGGAGGGTTGTAAAAATGAATCATAATGCAATAAATATATTGCAGTGCAGCAATCTATTTGCATGGTTTTATGCGTTTGTATTTACAGATTAATATGCTTTTTGCTGAATGACGGCACGATATTAATTGCATTAATAATCCGGTTTTTTAAATCAGAATATAAATGAACCGAAAGTTCCTGTTGCTGTTATTACGCGATAACTATCTAAACTCATAATAATAACTGCTGCTTCGGTATGCGTTCTTCAAATGAATCGTTTGATGTAAACATAATGGCATACCCCTTGCTTATTACTTGTAGGTTAATGTCTCGGTTAGAACTAGTCTTTTTATGAAGTCGTCGTGAACAATTGCAAATAAAAAATTATTTCAGGGAGGTGATAAAAGGAAAAATATTTTATAGGCGCTGCAAAGAATGTTTCAGAAATTAAATTTTAATAATCAAAGGGGATAAAGATGAATAAAAATTTAAAAACAGTTTTAATGCTATTGCTGGTTGCAGCGATTTTTGTGTTACCGATTGCTTTAGCCGGGGAGGCGCATGCGGACAAACTCCAGGATGCCATAGCAGCGGCGCCCCAGGGTGTTGAGAAGGGCCAGATTGACCCGACAGCAAAACCAGGGTTCCTCGGTATTCCGGGCGGACCTCAAGTCAATCCCTTTGTGGGCTTCCTGTGGGCCATCTGGGTGGGGTGGATTTTCTCGACGGTGGGGGCTTTCGGTGGGATAATGGCTGGTGTGGGCCACATGACCATCTACGGCTTGGGCGACTATGCCAAGAGCTTCAAGGACACATCCCCGGTTCTCAACAAGACCGTCACCGATAGCATCCGGGTCTCTAACCAGTGGCTGGTGGGGCTCTCCGCCCTGGTGTCCAGCTTCAACTACTACAAGCAAAAACGGCTGGTTCCGGCCCTGGGCTTCTTCCTGGGCATCGGCGCCTTGTTGGCCACCTTGATCGTGGTGTTCACCACGGCCGGCAAGATCAGGTTTTCCCAGTACCAGGGGTGGTTCGGCCTGGTCGTTTTCATCATCGGCGGGTTCATGATCTATGAAATGAGCCCTAAGGGACAGGCGTCCAAAAAAGCCGCCCAGGAGGCTGCTAAGGCCTTTGAGCAAACCGCTAAATCCAAAGGTAACATCGAAGAGCAGGGGGTCAAAACCCTCGCGTGGAGCATGACGAAAACCGATATCTCCTTTTTCGGCCAGACTTTTTCCTTCAACCCCCTCTGGGCTTTATTAGGAGGCTTTGTTATCTCGGCGATCGCCTCGTTCATCGGTGTGGGCGGCGGGTTTCTTTATGTGCCCTTTCTGACCAGCGTTGTAGGGTTGCCCATGTTTGTGGTGGCGGGTACCTCGGCCCTGTCCGTGCTCATTGGAATGATCTTCTCCATTTTCAACTACATGGTTCTCAAGGGGGTCATGGTTTACTGGCCGCTGATCGGGGTGGAACTGATCGGTATTTTCGTCGGTTCGATGATCGGTCCGCGCACCGGAAAGTACATTCCCAACAAGGTGCTCAAGGGCATCTTCATCGTACTGGCCATCTACCTTGGCTTCAAATACACGCTGCTGGGCTTTGCCGGCATCAAACTGCCAATCTAACCTCTCACCGCCCTGTGGCGGTTATTCAGCAGTGGGTTGTGGCCCCAAAAGGCCGCTGCCCGCTGCTGGTCGCTTCCGTTAGCGGTAAGCGACTTGAATCGGATGTCCATGGAAATGCTCACAACTACAGCCTTTATATGGATCGACCGCCTGTTGATCGCCGGATACCGGCTCACCGGGTTCACATTCGTCGATTTTCTGCTCGGGACTTTCTACCTGAGCTTTTTATGCGTGATCGCCGGCGAATTGACCGTGGCTCTGGCCCTCAAGATCAATCGACGCTACTTCAACCAGCTCAATGCCGATGTCAGCAAAAGGGAGCAGCTCGCCCTGATGGCGCATCAGGCCGGGGATAAGAAGGCCTACCAAGCCCTCAACAAGCAGGCCACCGATGCCTGGGGAAAGCAATTTTTCACCATGTTCGGCTATTCGGCCGGAATGTTCTGGAGCCTGCCCTTCGGCCTGGCCTGGATGCAGTCGCGTTTCGCCGGGATAGAATTTGCCCTCGCTGCGCCGCTTTCCTGGCTCTTCGGTGCCACGGTCGGCTACACATTCATCTTCATCCCGCTTTACATCTTCGCCCGTATCGTGTTCAAATACTTAAGACCGAGGCTTCCTTATTTTCGCGGTGTCCAGGCGATGCTCGACCAGCGCGGGGCAGAAAGCGGCTGATAATAAATAAATTCTTTTAAATCCTGAAATTATCATGGTACAATCATCCGCCATGAAATACATCTTAAACAAAACAATAAGATTCCTGACGGTTTTCCTTGCAGTTCTATTCTATTCGGAACAAGCCGTGGCAACCCAGAGACACGGCGGCATTGAAGGGGTCATCGTCCACCAGATGGCCCATCTTTTTTTCGCATTTTCCATGGGAATGCTCATTTACTGGCTGCGGGAAAGAAATCTTATCAGAGAAACCGGATGGCGACTTATCCAATACGCGGCCTTGTTTTTTATCCTGTGGAATATAGATGCTTTCACCGTTCATTTCCTGGACGATCAGACGGAAATCATTCGGGTGCAAGATATTGATTTGTGGCATATTCAGATAAAGGTTGTCGGGAGTTCAAGCGATCTCGGAATATTCTATTATCTTGCCAAACTTGATCATCTACTTTGTGTGCCGGCAGTGATTTTTCTTTTTGCCGGACTGCGATGCCTGTTAAAAGAAACGGGCCAAAATGATTCGGGAAAGGCTCAGGTATGATTCTTTCTTCCTTGCCCATACGGATTGTAGATATTACCGGTTGTATCCTGATGATCGTCTTTTCCCTTCTTTGCCTGTGGCAGGTGATCAAACTCAGGAGCCGTGACCAGAGTAATGTCATCTGGACTTATTTGTTATGGGTATGCTTGGGGCTTGTCGGATTTGCCATATCCCGGTCCGTCGGCCATATCTTTAAACAGATTATGCTGCTGTCCGGACATGAATCTATATGGAGATCCGTTCAGCCCTTCAGCGGTTCGATTAATACCCTCATGTTTATGTTTGTTGCCTCGGTTACGCTCTTCTTTGAGCGCATCCAGAAAATCTATCAGCAGATATCAAAAGACAAGCAGACCATTTCGTCCGCTCATAATGAGCTTGTTTATCTTAATCGGAATCTTGAGCAGATAGTGGAGCAAAGAACGGGGGCTCTTGCCCTTTCTGAGCACAAGTACAGGCGGATTTTTGAAGTTTCAAAAGATATGATACTTGTTACGGGGAAAGACGGCATAATACTGGAGCTTAATCCCGAAGGATATGCAATGCTCGGATTAAAGAGGGCCGACAGTTTAAACGGTAAAAAATTCAAGGATTTCTTTTCAGATGAAAAAGACTGGGAACACATTGATAAAATACTGGAGAGGAAGGGTTTTATTACAAATATTGAGATTGAATTGAAGCATGCCGACGGCGCCAGGATGGGAGCGCTTGTTAGCGGAAGTTTTGATGCAGGCCAGCCCGGACAGGAGGAGACCACCCATTTTCTTGTCAAGGATATTGAACAGAGAAGACTGATGGAAAAACAGATGACTCAGGCAGACAAGCTTGCTTCCATAGGCCAGCTTTCAGCCGGGATAGCACACGAGATCAATAATCCTCTTGGAGTGATTCTGGGTTACACCCAGCTTCTTCTGCGGAATGAAATAATTGAAACGGACAGATACAAGGATTTAAAAACAATAGAAAAGCATGTTAAAAACTGCAAGTCTATCGTAGAGGACCTGCTTAACTTTGCGAGGAGTTCAAAGCCTGAAATCAAAACAACCCATATCAACGAAGCTGCGGAGGATGTGTTGAGTTTTATCCTGCATCATTCCAAGCTGGATGGAATAGATATTATCCGGAGTTATGACGAAGACGCACCGCCCATGCTTCTTGATGAGAAGAAGATAAAGCAGGTTCTTATAAATCTTCTTATGAATGCGGGGCATGCCGTGGGTAAGAAAGGTAGTATCAGCCTGTCGACGAAATACATAGAACATGATAATAAAGTAGCCATAACAGTTGCCGATACGGGATACGGGATAGAGAAAAATAATCTGCAACGAATCTTTGATCCCTTTTTTACGACAAAAAAGACAGGCGAGGGAACCGGTCTGGGGCTTTCGGTAAGTTACGGAATTGTGAAAAGCCATGGAGGCGAGGTTCTCGTTGAAAGCAAGCCCGGTAAGGGAACACAATTTACAGTTCTTCTGCCGGTGGTTTCACCTGAAACCGGAAAGTAAAGATTATATGGAAATAAAAATACTCGTAGTAGACGACGAGCCCGATATGCGTCAGCTTTTAAAGCGGAGCCTTGAACCCGATCTCGGATGCATTGTCGAGACGGCATCTTCAGGAGAGACGGCGCTTAAAATGCTTGAAGAAACTCATATCGACATGGTTCTTGCCGATATAAAAATGCCGGGTATGGACGGGCTTGAACTCCTGGAGCTGATAAAAAGGGATCATCCTGATCTGACGGTAGTAATGATGACCGCATTCGGCCGGATTGAAACGGCAGTTGAGGCGATGAAGAGGGGCGCTTACGATTTCATAACAAAGCCGTTTGACCATGATGCCCTGATCCTGAGACTTCAAAAGGCTGTTGAAAGAAGCAGGCTTCTTAAGGAAAATCGCAGACTTCTGAAAGAAAGTCAAAATACACATGTATTTCAGGAACTCGTAGGTAAAAGCGCTGTAATGGAAAGGGTGTATGAAACCATCCAGATGGTTGCTCAAACCGACCTTACTGTCCTGATCACCGGCGAATCAGGAACCGGAAAGGATCTTGTTTCAAGAGCTATTCATGCTTTAAGCAACCGCAGTAAAGGCCCTTTTGTCGCGGTTAGCTGCCCTACTGTTCCGGAAAATATTCTCGAAAGCGAATTGTTCGGGTATAAAAAGGGCGCATTCACCCATGCAACCCAGAACAAAATCGGACTTTTTCAGGAAGCTCACAAAGGATCGATATTTCTGGATGAAATAGGTGATATAAGTCCGACCATCCAGACAAAACTGTTAAGAGTGCTTCAGGAGAA
>Ga0268280_1001276_pt1 | contig 17377 bp, 16 predicted proteins | sample saktaG_9_FD_190139 | JGI IMG/M metagenome (GOLD analysis project Ga0268280, IMG submission 190139) | Saline water microbial communities from Sakinaw Lake, British Columbia, Canada - sak_2011_5_24_40m | ecosystem: Environmental > Aquatic > Non-marine Saline and Alkaline > Saline ... | reverse complement strand
GGGACGGTAAAGGGGGAGTTGTCAGTGTTGCCCTTGAGGGGGACGGTGCTGCTGTTCACCCCGGTTCGCTTCATGTCATAGGCCGTATTATTAAGCACACAATTCATGAGATCGACGCTGCCGCCGACCGTCTGGGCTGCGATCTCGCGCAGGCGCCCCTCGTCCTCCTTTGACAGCTTGAAAGGATTGGTCTTTTGTTTCTCCCAGGCCTGCTGAAGCAGGAGACATCCCTTTTCCGCCTGCTCGATCCAGATCAATGCCTGGGCGATCTCCCGCTTCTGGTTGCCGATATAGGCCATGCCGTAGCAGACGTTGGGATTCTCGGGGAAAGTCTCCAGGGCACGATTGAACTCGCGGGCAGCGCCTGCCAGGTCCCTGGCCGTCAGCAGCTCGAGCCCCTTGTTGACGAACGCCTGGGTCGAGTGCAGCTTGCGCAATATTTCCAGGTTGTTATCGACGGCGGCGTTTTTCTGTCCTGACAGCATGACCGGGATAATAAGCAAGCCCAGATAAAAAATGCGGTTTGCTGATCTTTTTTTCATGACACCCCTCATTAATAACATCTCAAGGTATTCAACTCGCAATTTTTATGCCAATTGCCTATTTCCATTCAACAGGTACATCTTCAGGATCGCCATTTCCCCACGATTCAATAAAATGAATTTTTTCACAGGTTGGAATTCAAATAATTGAATTTTGACTTTTTATCAATATAAGCCTCCAGAGACTCAAATCGTCCAACCAATCATTTGTTTTGAAATTGTTTTGACAAAAGAATGATGCCTATGATACAAAGCAGCCATGCGACGCATTATAGGACTGGGAGTTCTCTTGGCCTGGCTGGAATTAAACATATTCTCCCAGGCCGTGCCCGAGATGGGGTTTTTCGAGGAGGATGGCGCCGGCCTGGAAGTGCGGGTTTTTCCCCTGCCTCTTGATGACCATGGCTGGATGGTCAATTGCTACGTGGCCTGGCATCCCGACTCAAAACAGGCGGTGGTGATCGACCCCGGTGCCCCGGCGCCCGAGGTCCTGGAGTTCATCAGGGAACGGCGACTGGAGACGCTGGCCGTGCTCAACAGCCACGCCCACCACGACCATGTCGGCGGCGATGCGTTCCTGGCCGAAAAACTGGCGGTGCCGTTCTACCTGCACCGCGCCGACCGCTCCCTGGCCGTGCAAACCACCGGCGACGCATTCCCCTTCACCTTCTACCCCGGGGAGGAGAAGCTGGTCCTGGGCGAGCTGGAGATCGAGGTGATCCACACCCCCGGCCATTCACCGGGAAGCGTCTGCCTCAAGATCGGGGACATTCTCTTCTCCGGCGACACCCTTTTCGCCGGCTCCGTCGGCAAACCCCATGGCGGCAGCTGCGCCGAGCGGCAGGCCAACCTGAAACTGGAAGTGGAGAACATCCGTCGGCTGCTGCTGCCCCGGTCGCCGGCCACTCGCGTTTTTCCCGGTCACGGCCCGGCCACGACCATCGGCGCCGAGAAGGCCTTCAATACCTTCCTTCAATAGAGGGCTGTTTTGAGTGACAATGGGGCGCGGCGTAACTGACGCTTTTCCTTATTGGCTTTTGGCGAGCCTTTGCCTCTTGCCGTCGGCCATGATCCCCAGCAGGGCGGTCACGGCGCCGTTGTCGTCCTTCTCGAATTGGGCGCGGATGTGGCTGATGCCGTCAATGACGAACAGGCTGTCGGAAAGCGGGCACATCATTTTCGGCTGGTTCTGCCCCGGCTCGAAAAGCAGGAGCCTGCCGTCCGCCCAATCGACCCGCAGCGGCCCGTAGCGGCCGGCATAACTCTTCAGCACCCCGGCGTCGACGGCCAGCGGGTTGAACCGGGCTTCCCGGTACTGCCAGTCCCACTTGCGCTTTTCCTTTTGCTGTGCCGGCGCTTTCAGGTAAAGGTTTTTCAGGGCCAGGGTGTGGGCGACGTCCAGGGCCTTCTCCTTTGCCGTTTTTACATCGGGCTCGATCCCCGTGCCTTCCCAGTCGAGACCCGTCTTGGGATTGAACGACCTCCCGTGCGGCACCTTCAGTTCGACCTGCAGCCCGCGCAGGTAGTGGAATTCCTCCGGGTGGGCGCCGCCGCCCGTGGTGGCGCCGACGATCGTGGCCCGGTTCAGGTTCTTCAGGTCGTAGGTGAATTCCTCGGCGGCCGAAAACGTATAATCGCTGGTCAGTACGTACAGGTCGAGCGCGGCCATCTTGGGGCCCTGCACGTGGGCCGAGGTCCAGTTCTGCTCGGTGACGTTGCGGTTGCGGATGGTCATGCTGTTATAGTGGACCGGCTCGTCGAAAAAGTAGCTCAGGAGCAGCTGGATCATGGTGCCGCTGCCGCCGCCGTTGAAGCGCAGGTCGATGATCAGGGCATCGCAATGGGCCAGGAAATTCATGGCCGCCACCGCGGTGGCACCGCCCTGGCGGGCGTCGGCAAACTTGTCGAATCGGAGATAGCCGACGTTGCCCTCTATTCGCTCGCATTGCCGGAAATAGAAGTTTTCACTGCGGTCTTTTTCCAGTTGCTCCAGCCTGGCCTTTTCCTTTTCCCCATCGGAGGCCGAGTCGGGCGGCGGCGGGTTGGCATTGAAACTTACACGGAGATGGGCGTCCTTGCAAACCGAGAACAGGTCCCTGGTCAAAGCGCTCAGGAAATCAGCGGTGGATTTGTTTTTCCGATAGGCGCCGGCCTTGAATTGTTTGCGGACATGCTTCTCCATTTTTGCTGCCAGGTCCGGAAAAACATAGTTGGCATTCAACTCTTCGCACACCCAGTCGATGATTTTTCCCTGGACGGCGGGAGCGAGCGCAGCCTGATCGGCAGCTGCCGCCGGCGGCGCCTGGCCGGGCAGGGGCGCGGAACCGGCCGGCAGCAAAACATAAAATACAAACATCAAGACAGCGGTACATTTCACATTCATTACACTCCTCCTGGAAACATAAACGCAGAAAAAACCTTCAAAGTTCACAACCCGGCCGACGGCGGCGTATATCCTTAACCGACATAGTTTGCCTTGTAACAGCCTAGAATACTATTTCCAATTTTCATTTCATGCATTTTCCGGTCCGCCAGCCGATGGCGAAGATTCTTTCGTGGGTCAGTTCTGGCGGCCTTCGATCGCCCCCAACAGGATCGCTCCGGCAATGCCCAGGCGGCGGTCGAAGAGCGAGCGCGTGTCCATGGAAAAATCCACGCTGAGCTTGAGCACAAAGGGATTGAAATTCTGCTTGTATATGCAGACCGTCGTCCCCTGGATCTCGGCATGATAGGTTTGCGGGATCAGGTTGGTGAGGAAACGGCGCAGCAGGGACTTGAGCAGCGAATCTTCACGGATGACGCCGATCTCGCGGTCGCCGGCGTCCATGATGAACCATTCGTCGCGCAGGATCGACTTCAACCCTTTGCGTTTGAAAACACCGACTTTTTCCCGGGTCGCGGCATCGAACACATCGTAGGCCGCTGAAAAATCGATGATCTGCCGGGCCTTGATCAAAAGCAACTCCCGGTTCATGCTTTCGTCGCCATAGAGGCGGATGTCCTCGCGCAGCTTGAACGCTTTCATTTTGGAGAAAAAAACCAGGTTGCCGGCGGGATCGAAAACATGGAACTTGGCTCCGGCAATAGTGAACACTTTGCGACGCACCAGGTACTGGTTGTGCTGAAAAATGGCTTCTTGCATCTTGCCCCTCCTGGCGGCAATTATAGCATTTGCGGACGCGACCCGGAAAATTATTTTTGAGATTTTTAAACGCTTCTGCTATTCTATATGTATGAATCAGGAGGAAAAAGTGAATAAAAAATGTAAAGTCACCTTGATGATTGCACTGTTCTTTTTTGTTTTCGGTTCGCTGTCCGTGATTTCCCTGCCGGCTCAAGCCAAAAGGCTCTGCTGCGTCGCCGGCAAGTACGAGGGCTTCCAGATCAATTACGCCAAGCCGAATTGTCCGACTCCGCTGAAGGAAAAGTTCACGATGGTCCTCAAGCAGGTGGCCCCGTGCACAGCGGATGTGGGGGGAACGATCACCGATTCTTCCGGATTGGTGAACAATTGGACCGGGACTCTCAGCCCGGGGCTGCTGCGCGGCTGCTGCGTGCTGGAGGGGAGCTTTCTCACGCCCGGCGGCAATACGCTCAAATTCAAAGGCAACATTTGCCTGAAACTCGGCAAGTGGCAGGCCAAGGGGACCTGGGTTGAGATCAAATCCTCCAATCCCTGTAAGGGCAGCGGCACCTGGCAGATGTCCCAAATCTGACTCCCGCTCCGGAATCCGCTGCGCCGGGACCATGGACATTGAGAAACAGTGCCGGCATTTTTGCATCAATCATTAAGAAACCGAAGCAGCGACCGAAAAAAGCACGAAAGTCACATAGTCGGGCACCGTCGCCAGAGCTAGCGCACTGTCCAGAGCTCCTAGTCAATCGCCAGTTTGCCATCCTTGATGCCACCGGTTTGGCCGATGACATAGCCCGCCGCTTTGAATAGTTCGATGGCTTGTTCCTTTGTCAGGTCTCCCTTGTCGGCAAGGGAAATGCTTTTAAATTCAGGGCCAGTTTTGGCCCTGGCAATTACGAAATCATATTGATTTTTGCCGTTGCGCAGGAATATCAAATCATCGCTTAAGTCTTCATCGCCTCTCATATTGCTGGTACGGCCGTCAAAAGCCAGGCAGATCATGCTGCCGTCGCCAAGACGTTTGAACTCGGTATAGCTGCGGGTTATCTTCCTGCCTCCCCGCTCAGTGAACATTTCACATAGGTAATGCTCCTTATCGAGCGCCAAGTAGCCGTTGGCCACCAGGCGGTCGCCGGCCTTGGCGGCTGGGCCAAAACCGTCCTTTTCACGCCTATCATCATAACCGAAGGTAATCTTAGTACCCGCCTTTTCCACAAAACCCTTATAACCGGCCATCATCAGCTTGCCCTCGAAGCGACCGTCCCGGTTGTCGATGTTCAGCAGGTCAAATTGCACACTGGTGACGAACGTCAGGGCCGGGGTGACCAGGCCCATGATCGGCATGCCTTCGTAGTTGTTGATCTGCGCTTCATTTTGATTGTACAGTTTGCTCCAGGCCTCGGAAATATCACTGATCTTTTGCATGCCTGATCTTGCCGGGGCCGGGGCAGATGCCCTTACTGCCGGCTGAGAAGCGGGAGCAGATTCCCCGGCGGGGGGTTCGGGAGATTTGCTGCCGCCGCAGGCGCTGAACAATAACGCCACACCCAGAAACATGAAAAATACCACTGTTGTTTTTTTCATTTCAAACACTCCTTGCCAACATTTTACTGCCGTCAGCATATACCCAATATCTCATTAAAGTCAATTCGGGCCGGGACCTGTCTCCTTTGGCTGCCCTGAACAAAGCCACCACGTCAGGCACCATTCGCAAGGTTCTAAAAACAATTGGCAATGACCAAGACCAATATCACTTCCTGGCCCTTTTGTCTCACTTGCAGACTAAAACTTGATGCCGCAGTTGTATTCCACCAGGCATTTTTTGCTATGTTGCAGGAGGGTGTGGGGCCAGGACCGTGAAATTATAAAATCTTCTGCAAAAAACCCTCCCCAAGCGCTGAAGGTAATGAGTTTAACTTTTCCTTCATCCGGGTCCAGAACGATTTGCGGAGAGAGCTCGAGTTTTTTAGCGGCGGCTACGGCCGTGGCCGGGATTTTGCTGTTATTTTTCAAAATTTCATCAAGCCCGGTTTCATGACACACAATTTTCAGATCCGTATTTGCCCACTTGTGCAAATAAAAGTTGGGCGCCAGAATATAGAAAACCGCGTATTCAAAATAGCCTGCTTCACAATTTTCAAGCGCCAGAGTTTGCATAACCGTGTTCAGCATATCTTCCCGGCTAGCTTGGCGGTTGTTTTGCGCTTTCTCGTATTCCTCCCGGTTTTTATAAGGCTTTTGATCCTGGCTTCTCACATAAAGGAGCGGATACCCGGACGCAGGTTCCATTTGGTAAAAATAATCGAGGATTTTTCCCTCAGGCAGGGAAATGTTTTTCAATACCGTGAAGAAGCTCATGGGATCGAATTTCATGCCATTTCTAATTTCGTTTTTCCTGAATATCTCCAGGGGATTCGCCAATTCTGCAGTGAAAGCCTGCATGGCATCCACTGTCTTTTGCTCATTCCCGCCCTGCTCATTCAACTCCGTTCGCGCGCCGCAAGCCGGATTTTCCGGCAAATAAAATGACAGGCAACAAAGCAAGCTCAAAAATAATTTCATGATTCCCTCCCGGCCCCTGGGCTTCCCGGCAATGGTCGGGCACCGTGCCTTTGGCCGCAAACAAGTTCACTTTTTTTTAGTCCGTCCCTTGGGTCTGCTTTTTTCCTCGATCCCCATGATCAGGTCGCGGAAAATAAAAATATGGAAAGGGAGAAAAAAGTACCAATTGATTTTTCCCAGTATGCTCCGGGTATAGTAATGGGCTTTGACCGATAGCAGCCGCGACGCGCCCCGGTCTTGGATGGCGAATTCCAGCCAGGCTTTGCCGGGAAGTTTCATTTCCGCCCGCAGCAATAATTTCCGGTCAGGGACCAGGTCTTCCACCCGCCAAAAGTCGATGACATCGTTTATATGCAAACTGGTATTGCTTCTTCTGCCTCTTGTCGTCCCGATCCCCATCAGCAAACGGTCGAGCAGGCCGCGCATGCGCCACAAAACATTACTGTGAAACCAACCTGTTTTCCCACCGATCTGACAGACGGATTTGAATAAAGCCTCAGCCTCTTTCAGAGTTTCCAAGGCATAATATTTAGAAAATTGCGGCGGCTCGGATAATTGATGCAGCTTGATCGCCAATTCAAAAGCGGGCGGGTAGGCATCGGACCAGCGGGTGTGGATCTTGTCCTGTTCTTCCCGGGAAAGCGCCCTTACGAGTGCCTCTTTGTAGGAGATGGTGGGAAACGGCAGATACTTTTTGATGTCCGAGTTTTGGCAGATCACTTCATGGTGGATGCTTGTGATCAAATTGCGGATGATGGGCGCCGGAACCGGAACGACCAGGGAGGCGATGTAGGCATAGAATCCGGTGTTCGAATAGAAAACCGGGAAAAAGAGGATCCTTTTGCCGATGAGTTCTTTTTGTATTTTCAGCATCTCCTCATAGGTCAATATGTCCGGGCCGCCGATATCGAACGTCCGGCCTGCAGTTTCCGGGATTTCCAAAACACCCACCAGGTACTTGATCACGTCGCGGACGCTAATAGGCTGACAGCGTGTCTGGGTCCATCTGGGCAGGGAAATGAGGCGCAATTTTTTAACCAGCCCGGCAATGATCTCATAGGAAGCGCTCCCGGAGCCGATAATAATGGCCGCGCGCATGATGGTGAGCAGAGCCGTTCCCTTGGCCAGTTCATGGGCGACCAGGGTGCGGCAGTGCAAGTGCGGTGACAGGGGGGTACGCACGTCGCCCAGACCACCCAGGTAAATGATTCGCCTGACCTTGTGTTTTTCAGCGGCCAGGCGGAAATTGACTGCCGCCTGAAGATCGGCTTCCTCAAAGCGGCGGGCGCTGAGCATCAGGGAATGGATGAGATAATAAGCCGTGTCGACATCGGCCATGGCCCTGTCCAGTGTTTCCGGTATCAAGGCATCCGCTTCCACCCATTCGGCACCCGGCCATTTTGCCTGGTAGCTCAGGGCATCGGCCCTGGCAATCGCCCGCACCCGGTAGCCGCGATTCACCAATTCCGGCACCAACCTGCCGCCGATATAACCCGTTGCCCCGGATACCAGAATGATCCCCCGGCATTTCAGCGGGGAGGTCGCCAATTCCGTACAAAAAAAATCGCTTTTATCCATGGGAGCTTCTTGATCCCCATTTTAAATAAAAACTCACTTTTTAGCAAAAGACAAGGGAGCGGATCATGAAAATGTAAAAGATGTAATGTGTGGATATTGCACCAATTTTTTAAGGAAATCTTCAGGCTTTGCAGCATGAAAAGAGAATGGCTCGATTCAGAAGGGAATGACCGCCTTCAGGAACGGCCCCAGGCGGGCGGTCAGTTTCTCCAGCAGGTCGAGTTCGGCCGGCATGAAATCGGGCCCCGGTTCGCTGTAGGCGCTGCGTTTGCGTGAGATCTGCACCACTCCCAGCCGTTCGCCGTCAACCGTAATGGCGGCCCCCATCATTTTCCAGATCCGCCGCGACTCGCCATCCGCCTCCTTGACGAACTCGTACTCGACCATATGCTCCCGATCCATGAGCTGGTTGTCGAGGAATGAACGGCCGTTGCGGAAGATGTTGGCGGCGATGGGCAGCTTGGATTTGATCGACAGTTCCTTGGCATCGGCCAGGAAATCGGGCCAGAGAAAGGACAGCGCGTCTCCCCGGTTCCACAGAATCGCCACTTCGGCTTTCTCGCCGCCGAAGGCGTCGGCCAGGAAAGCGGCGATGCGGTTCACGGCCGTCTGGAAACGCTCCGCGGCGGAAAACTCCGACGTGGAGATGAGCGTGCGCAATTCCTCGATCAGGGCGTTGACATCCTTCATGGTGCGAGTCCTCCTCCATTTTCGTAGTCTAATCTTAGCAGATCGAATGTCATAATGAAAGCAACGACCCCATCCTATTTTCCATAAAATTCTCTTTGCAAAACAGGAGCGGTGATCTTGCTGCTGGGCCCGTCGCCTCTTGCAACACAAACAGCTACCTTGTTATCGAGAGCCGCGAAGATTTCGCCGGCATCCTTGTGGGTGAAGCCGGGGCAAAGCAATACCGAATCTATTTTTTCTTTTTCATAAAGATCCTGGCAAACTTTTATCGCTTCAGCCTGCGATCTTACGACATAAGTGTAAAGTTTGTATTTCCCGGTATCGATAAGATTGTGGTGTTTTTCAACATCCGCATCGGGTGCATGTGCAATAAATACTGCCTTGAAAGCCATTGTTGCCTCCTGATCATGCTTATGGGAAAATCAATTTCCCCCATGCCTGCATTTTAAGGATCATTATTGAAATGTCAATCAGTTCTTGCCAAAGCAGCTCAATGATTGACTTTCGCCATCTACAAGCCTTTAATCTTATATAAAAACTGTCATTTCAAGACCTGACCCTCATGCCCTTCATTCTCCTCCAACCTCAGGAAGCGCACTGCATTGTTGTAAAAAATGTCACGCTTTTGTTCTTTAGAGAGAAATGTGACTGATTCAATTCCCTCGATGGCCATGCCAATTGCCTCCGGCCACACCATCTGGTCGGATCCGAACATGATTCGCTTTGCCAATCCGGCCCGGATCAAGCCCCTGAGATATTCGTGGAATTCTTCCCGTGGGATGATCCAGTTGATCGTGGCAAGATCAGCATACACTTGCGGATACACGGCCATAATTGCCTTTGTCTCTTGCAAATACGGCCAGCCGCCGTGCATGATGTATAAGCGCAGCTTTGGGTGCCGGAGCAGCACTTCTTCAAAGGAAATGGGATTGCCGTATGTCACGCGGAATTTGGGGCAACAAGCATAGGGTATCCCCTCCGGCCCCAAGCCCGTATGAATTCCAACCGGGACATCCAGTTCTTCGGCAAGAGCCAGATAGGGTTCGAACAGAGGATCAGCCAAACTAAGTCCGGCATGTTGGGCGACAAGTTCTCCCAACACTCCCAGCTGCCCGGCCATGAAATGCTGCCGCAATCGTTGCACATCCGGCAGCGAAGTCGCCTCATCGAAATACGCACCGCCGATGATGCGTTTTGGCTCTGCCGACTTCCAGCGCAGCACAAACTCAAGCGGCCCGCTGGCCACGGCCTTGACGATATTGTAGCGGCGCATCTCCTTCAGAGTCGCCCGTAGGAGCTCCTCGTCACTCGTCACCCCGGATGGTTTTCCCGTCACCGGGTTGGGCATGTTCACTTCGCCATTATACCCTGCCGGATAAGCATGCATGTGCATGTCGATGATGGGAAGTCTTGTGGTTGTATCCGTCTGGGCGGACAGCAAACAGATGGTTCCAATGAGCCCAAGGATGATGCCTAGCGGTTTCATGATCTTCCTCCCTCCAGCCAACGCCTGTAAATGAATGACATTGACCGCGTCTCCATAAAAAATTAAATGCATTGTAAAATAAATCTGATTCAATAGCAAGTTGCCGCCAATCTCAGTAGGGCCGTGAATTAAGATATGGTTTCAGAACAGTAAACCAAAAGACAAAGTTTGACAATTCTCCGGACCGACATGCATACTGATGGCTTCACGTCGTTAAGGTAAATCGGGGTCAGGCAATATCGCAAATATCAAAGCTCATTGTTGAGACGCGACCCCAGAGATTTGTGCCAAATACGTATTTGCCGGCACCATCCCCACTTTTCCGGTCAAAAGCGGAAGAACACGCCCGTCCGCAGGCCCGGGCCGCCGAGGTCGAGCGTGAAGGGGTTATATTCCGCCGCATCGCCTGGAGACGGAATGAACGGACAAGGATACTCCTCGCCGCTCAGCACCCAGCGGCCCAGGCTTTTTTTCATGGAGCGAAACTCGACTTCCAGGGTTTCCCCATCCTGGATGATCTCGGAACTGCTGCGTTCTCCCGTCACATTTTTTACCCGGCACGACTGAAAATGCCCCTCGACAAAGAGCCCCAGGCCGCGCCACAAGGCCAATTCGAGCTTGGCTCCCCACTCGAGGGTCAGGCCGCTCCCCCGCCCGTTCAGGGCCACTTCATAGTTGCTGTTCTGGTTCGAAAAGCCGTCCTGGAGCTTGCGCGTGGAGGAATAGCGGCATTCGGCGAACATCCAGCCGGCATTGACAAAGCCGGCCAGGCGCAGCCCCCGCCCCGGCACCAAGCTCGCCTGAGCCCCCACATGGGGGAAAAGCCCATTCACGCCAAGCCGGTAGTCGGGGATCTCGTTGCTGACGGTAAATTGCCTGGGGTAGTTGGTGAACCCCGGAAGGCGATTGTTCAAAACGAAGGAGACGGAATACGTCGAAACCTGCTGCTGATCGAAATATCCGATCCCCAGTGCCAGGGAGAACGTCTTGTTGAGTGAAAAGCGGACGCGGGCCGTCAGCGGCCGGCTGCCGCCCAAAGGCTTGAGCTGTCCCGTGGCCTGGCCCATAAAATCGACGGGAATGAACCCGTAAGTATGAAAATAGTAGGAGGCCTTGGACCTGCAGAGCCAGCGGTCATAAGCAACGAAGCTGTTCAGGTCGTCCGGCTCGTCATAGATTGCGCCGCTGGCGAGTTCGAGCTGCCACTTTTTCCAGGGACCGGCGGGCAGGTCTGAAGCCGGCGGCCGCGGGTGGAACGGCAGGGCGCGAGGCGAGAGGCCGTCGGACTCGGCAAGGGGCTTAAGCTTGATGTGCAGGGTCGCCGACTGGTCAGCGGAGAGCTTGATGCCGCTGGCCACATAGGACCGGTAGCCCTCCATGTCGAAGCTGACCTGGTAGATGCCCGGGGCCAGTCCGAGAAAGCGGAACGTCCCCTTTTCCCCGCTCGTAAACGCCGTGGTCTCGGCATTGTTGCTTATGTTGATCGCCGTGACCCAGACACCGGCCAGGTATTCGCCTTCTTCATTCTGGACATCGCCGTATATGCGGGCGTTCACCGCCTGGCCCGGAAGGAAAGACACCAGCCAGAGCGCCAGAGCCAGCGCCACCATCCAGGTGCGCAGCGGCCTCTGGCTCATGGCCTCTCCTCCCTGGCCGCCGTAAGCCCCTCCAGGCCGCTGCTCGAAAGGCAACAAAGCAAAACCGCGATCCTCAAGATCTTCACCATGTTTTTTCCCCAACACCGGGCTTTTGGATACGGAGTCTGTAATTTTGCATAAATCATTTTATCCCTCTTTTTTCATACGGATTATTTTATTTTGCAAAATGCAAAAATGCAAGTAATTTAGCCATTCTTTTGTAGCAGCAATGCCCGCCCATGAGTGCACTTTTTCACCCTCATAACAAAATAACAGGCACAATCCCTCGAGCTCCCCTTGTCAACCGCTAAAAGAGGGAATACAATCGGACTTCAGGATTCACTGTCAACAGGAGCGATAGTGACCGCTGCATCAGATCCGAAGCCCAATTCGCCATCGCCGGTCCCCCAAGGAAACGCCGCCCCGCGGGCGGGGTCGGCAGCCCGGCCGGTTATGGCCATCACCGCGGCCGGCACCCTGGCCATGGCCGGCTACGAGATGGTGCGCTCGGCCTCGGCCTCGGTCTTCCTGGCCCACCACCCGGCCGCGCGGCTACCCGAGGCTCTGATGCTGGTGCCGCTGGCCATGTTCGCCTTCACCTGGCTCTTCAGCGTGGCGCTGAGGCGCCTGGGCCCGGCCCGGACATTCACCGCCACCCTGCTGCTCTCCGCCCTGGTGCTGGCGGCATCGGCAACGGCGGTGATTCAAGGCATTCCCGGCGCCCCCTTCCTGCTATACATTTTCGCCCAGGCCTACATCGTCTTCATCGTCGAGGAGGTATGGGCCTTTATCAACAGCCTCTTCGTCACCGCCCAGGGCAAGCGCTGGAACGGCGTGATCATCGCGGTCAGCACCGCCGGCTCGGTAACGGGCGGCATCCTCACCGGCCGGCTCTCGGTGGCCATCGGCTCGGAACGCCTCGTCTGGATCGCCGCCGGCCTCACCGCCGCCGCTTCCATTCTCGGATGGTTGGCCTTCCGCCTGGCCGGGACGCAGCCGGTCCCGCCCGACCGTCCGCCGGCCAAGCTGGCCGACCACTTCGCCTGGGACCTGCTGCGCACCGGGCCCACCATTCGCCGCCTGGCCCTGATGGTGGTCGCCGCCCAGTCGGTGGCAGTGCTGCTGGACATCGCCTTCCACCGGGCCCTGCAGGCCGCAATCCCGCTGCAGGACCCGCGCACCGCCCTGCTCGGCTACTTCTGGTCGGCGGTCAACCTCTTCGCCCTGGCGCTGCAGCTCGGCCTCTGCCCGCTCCTGTTGTCGCGCCTGCCGCTGCGGAGCATTCACGGGGCCATCCCGATACTCTTCGGCCTGGCCGCCATGGGCGCCGTGGCCTTCCCCATCCTGCCGGTGCTGGCCGCCGTTTTCTTCATCTCCAAGACGGTCGACTACTCGGTCTTCCGGGCAGCCAAGGAGGTCCTCTACATCCCCCTTTCCTTCACCGCCCGCTACCGCGCCAAGATGACCGTGGACGCCCTGATCTACCGCTCCTCAAAAGGGGTGGTTTCGGCCCTGCTCTCCCTCTCCGGCCGGGCCTTCGGCTTCCTGCCCCTGCGCCTTTACCCGCTGTTGGTGGTATTCCTGTGCGGCGCCTGGAACCGCTTCACCCGCGGCCTGCCCGAGCCGAGCCAGGAGCCCTGAAGCATGGAGTGCGAAGTTCGACGTCCGATGTTCGATGTTGGGAAGAACAATTAATTCGAACTGAGTTTGATGGAGATCGATCCGCTCTTCTGACGTCGAACCTCGAACTTCGAACATCGAACCTGCTATAAAGGCACTGGCCCCAGGTTTTTGCTAAAACCATCGCGGCGCGGCCTGCGTATCAGGAAAAAAAGGATGTGCCAATGAAATCAATATTGTTCTGCCTGTTTGCGATAGATCTCCTCCTTCCCGCCTCGCTGCCGGCCCATGATACCCTCAAGCCCCTGCGCGTGGCAGCGCCGCCGCTGATCGACGGCGTGCTCGATGACACGGTCTGGCGGGATGCGCAGGAGATCAGCGCCTTCAAGACCTTCATCCCCGATTTCGGCAAGGACCCGTCCGAGCACACCCTGGCCTACATGGCCTATGACGCCGAATACCTGTACTTCGCCTTCAAATGCCATGACCGTTCCCCGGACAGGATCAAGGCCACCATGGCCAGCCGCGACACGATCATGACCGACGATTTCGTCTGCATCAACCTCGACAGCTTCAACGATCAGCAGGCACTTTATGCCTTTTACGTCAACCCGCTGGGCATCCAGGGCGACAGCCGCTTCGCCGGCAACGTGGAGGATTTCAGCGCCGATTTTGTCTGGGCGAGCGCCGGCCGGCTCGGCCCCGACGGCTATACGGTGGAGATGCGCATCCCCTTCAAGAGCATCCGCTATGCGGGAAAAGAGCGCGTGGAGATGGCGATCTTCTTCGAACGCTTCATCAGCCGCACCAGCGAGCATGGCTCCTTTCCGGAGATGGACCCGGCCAAGGGTTACGCCTTCCTCTCGCAGATGCGGCCACTCGAGCTGCGCGACATCCGGCGCTACACCCTGCTGGAAGTTCTCCCCTCCCTGGTTTTCAACCAAAAGCATGAGCAGCTGGAGGGGCGCCTGCAGCGGAGCGAATCAAGGGCCGAGCTTGGCATCACGGGCAAGTTGGGATTGACCTCGAAGCTGATCCTCGACCTCACCTGGAACCCCGATTTCAGCCAGGTCGAATCGGACGCCGGCCAGGTAGACGCCAACCTGCGCAGCGACCTCTACTACACCGAGAAGCGGCCCTTCTTCCTGGAGGGCAGCGACATCTTCCAGCTGGCCGGGATGAGCTTCTTCATGAGCGCCGTACACACCCGGCGCATCGTCGACCCGCTGCTGGGGTTCAAGCTGTCGGGCAAGCTGGGCGGCAGCGACACCCTGGGGGCCATCTTCGCCGTCGACGAGGACGTGCAGGACCCGCTGCACGCAGGCGCCGGGGCGGAGAACGCGGCCTTCACCATCCTGCGCTACAAGCGCGCCCTGAACGACGACAGCTTCGTCGGGGCGTTCTACAGCGGCCGTGAGCAGGGCGCCGATTACAACCGCCTGGTCGGGCTCGACGGCCAGCTGCGCCTGTCGCGCTCGCAGACGCTCAGCTTCCACGGCTTCGCCTCCTTCACCGACAACCCGTCCATGCCGGACGAGAGGGGAACGGCGCTGAACGCGTACTACTCCAAGTCGACGCGCGACCTGGACCTGACCGGCTGCTTCTACTCGATTGACCGCGGCTTTTTCAGCGAGAGCGGCTTCCTGTCGCGCGCCGGCCTAACCGGCCTCGAAAGCGAGATCGGTCCGAAGTTCTACCCCAAGTCCAATTTTTTCCGCAAGGTCAAGCCCCGCCTCTGGGTCTATGTCGTCCGCGACCACGAGAGCGGCCTGAACGAGGCGCTGGGCAGGTTCGGCGTCGACCTGCTGCTGCCGGGCAACACCGGGCTGACCCTGGAGGCCTGGAAGGCCAGCGAGATCTTCCTCGGCCGGCGCTTCGATATCAGCCAGTACCGGCTGATCGCCAACAGCTGGCTGAGCAAGAAGTTGTATCTGTATCTCGGCTGGCGCCGTGGCAACCAGGTCCGCTATGCGCAGGACCCGTTCCAGGGCTACGGCAACACAGCCGCCGGCATTCTCCGTTACCTACCCACCGACAAGCTCCAGTGGGAGGTCCGCCTCACCTATGCCGACCTGTTCGCCAGGGCGGACAGCAGCAAGGTCTATGAATACACCATCCTGCGCAACAAGCTCACTTACCAGCTGAACAAATACCTCTTTTTCCGCGGCGTGCTCGAGTACAACGATTACCGCAGAAAACTCCTCGGCGACCTCCTGGTCTCGTTCACCTATATCCCGGGCACGGTGATCCAACTGGGCTACGGCTCGCTCTACGAAAAGGTGCGCTGGGACGAAAACGATTACCGACCCGCCGACCGTTTCCTGGAAGTGAAGCGCGGCCTTTTCTTCAAGGCCTCCTATCTCTGGCGGTTGTAGCAAATTCTAAAAAACTAAAAAACCGGGGCTGCTTCCCCAATGGTCATATTTCGGGATTCACCATGGCATCCAGAACTTTATTCACTATTAAGATAAAGTAACGGAGTCAGACACCAGCTCCGGCTCTTTTTCGATATCTCAATAACGGTTGAAGCGGCTGACAAGCCCGGGACCCTTGCGGCTTTTCTCCCGCAGCCGGTCGTCCGGCGCAGCGTAGCCCAGGGTGACCAGCAGGCCGATCCTGGTGCCGCGGGGAATGCCCAGCAGTTGCTTGATCTTCTTTTCGTCGAACCACCCCAGCATGCAGGTCCCCAGGCCCAAATCCGCGGCCTGCAGGCAGAAATGGGCCGCGGCGATGCCGATGTCGATCAGGGAGAACTGGCGTTTTTTGAGAAGCCCCCCGAGCTGGGTGGCCAGGCCGGCTTTCTCGACACAGAATACGACGATCACCGGGGCGGCGAGGCTGAACTGGTTGAAGGCGAGCGCCTTGCTGAACGTGGCCCGCGCCACCTGGCCGCGGAGCTCGGCATCGTTGACCACCACCAGCTTCCAGGGCTGGGAGTTGCTGGCCGACGGCGACAGGCGTACCGCCTCGATCAGCATTTCCAGCTTCTCCACCTCCACCGGCCTCTCCTGGTAATGGCGTACGCTCTGCCTGGCATGCAACAGCTCAGTAAATGTCATGGTTATTTCTCCGTTTCCCCCGGCCCCGATGCGCAGAGAATCCCGATTATTTCATCTCGCCGAGCCCGGCCAGGATCTCCTTCCCGAACTCGAGGCACTTGGCCTTGTCGGTTTGATCGTAGTCTTCGAAAGGATAGCCGGCGCCCTTGTAGTATGCTTCGAGGCCCTTGTAGTCCTCGGCTGACAGCAGTTCTTTCTTCATCCAGCCGTTGAACGCCCGCGCCAGGAGGGGCTTGGCCTGGCACTTTTCGGCGAACATCTCCAGGTATGGGCCGGCCTGGTCGGGCGGCGTGCCGCAGACGACAAAAAGCGCGATAATCTTGTCCTTCAGCTCCGTTCTCTGCTTCTCCAAAAAGGCCACCATGTCCGCGTGGATATTGTCATAGTAGATTCCCGAGCCCAGGACAATTTTTTCATAGCCGCTCAGGTCTGCCGCCTCCCCGGCCGACACGACAGTCGCCTTCCCCGCCAGCCCTTCGGCGATCCACTCAGCGGTTTTGGCGGTGCTGCCGTAGCGTGAAGCATAGACGATCACCACGCCCTTCTGCCCCTGGGCCGGCGCCGGTGCCGCAAATACGGCAAGCCCGCAGCCTAACCCAACCAACAAAGCGATTGAACTGATCTTCATGCGATCCCTCCTGATTTGTAATGGGTTTCCCATGCGCTCAGGGGAAAACACCTTCAACTACGCTTGCATTCTGAGATGAAATGGTTAAAATGTCAACGGCAAGCACTTTCTCCATTCTTCCTTGCCGATTTCCTTGACTTCCGATCCCTCCCTGATGCAATATAGGCTGCTATGGAAAAGAGCAGAAAAAAGAAAGTCGTTCTCCGGACGGCGGCAATCATCATCGTATCGCTGATCGCGCTTTTTATATATATCCCCTTTGCCGTTATGAACCCGATGGTCGGCAGGCATGTTGACTTTGACGAGGTTTGGTCCGCCTCAGACTTCGGGATCACGGCCAGGCCGTTCTTTGTCACAAGCGAAGACGGGCTGAGGATCGCGGCCCATGAAGTCCGGACAGATAACCCCAAAGCGGTGATCGTCTGCCTTTCCGGGATAC
>Ga0268280_1001274_pt1 | contig 17381 bp, 16 predicted proteins | sample saktaG_9_FD_190139 | JGI IMG/M metagenome (GOLD analysis project Ga0268280, IMG submission 190139) | Saline water microbial communities from Sakinaw Lake, British Columbia, Canada - sak_2011_5_24_40m | ecosystem: Environmental > Aquatic > Non-marine Saline and Alkaline > Saline ... | reverse complement strand
GACGAGCAAACCGTTGTATTTCCAGACATAGGCGGGGTTGAAGCCGTGCGGGCCGACGCTGTGGAACAGGGGCGTAAGCATGACCAGGATATTTAGCCGCGTCTTGCCCTTAACGATGGGCAACTGCCATAGGGTCGCCAGGTCGGCGCAGGAGTCGGGATGGTAGCGGGGCGGGTCGGGAACGAACATGATGTAGTTTTTCACAAGGGTACCCAGCCCCGACCAGTCGTGCGTGCGCAGGGGCCGCACGTTAACCAGGGCCGTGGCCTTCATGAATACCGGATCGTTGAGCACGCCGCGGTCGCGGACACTGATGTTTTCCGTTTTGACCCCAGCCGACAGCACGCCGCTGCGGATTGCCTCTTCCAACTGCGGTGGCGTGGGCAGGGACCTCCAAACATTGCTTTTGATACCCACAACATCGCTCGGCCTGATGATCTTTTTCCAGGCCGCGATCGCATCTTTTTCACCGAGAAGAGTTTTGACGGCTTCGCCGAGCATTTTTTCTATGGCCGGCTGACGAACGATGCCCGCTTCATCCAGGACATCCTTGTCACGGATAAGCACCACCCTGGTTTTGCCAGGTGTCTGGGCGCCATGTTTTCCCGGCCAAGCCAGAACCAGGGAACCTGCGGCCAGCGCGGCCGCTCCATCTTTAATGAAATCCCGGCGGCTGATGGTCTTTTTTTTCATCTTTTTCTCCCCTTTATTTCCCTAATTTTCAAATGCCGCCATTGTTTTCTGTAAAGCAGAGAGCAACTCTAGCGCTTGCTCAGCGCCAGCGCCATGCCAAACCGCGGCGACAATCCTCTTTTCCAGAACGGCGGCGAAATATTTTTTATCAGCCGACTCGACCGCCTCTCCCCCATTGACCGGAAAGTTAAATCGGCTGCAGAGACTGGCAAAGGCGCGTTTGGCAATGGCGCGATCGGCATAGAGTACCAGCAGTACGACCGGACGCTGCTCCCCCTGATCGTATTTGGCCAGAATGGCTTCGCAGTCAGGGCCAATGTCCAGGATGTTTCCAGATGAGATAAAAACATATGTGTTCTGCCAGGCATGGTGCTGAAAAAAACGGATGCTCGCGGCCAGCAGTCTGGTTGGCGGCAAAAGCGATAAGGCTCGCGGCCGACTGGCAGCAGACGGTATTTTTTCGGCCAGCCGGCGGCCCAACTCCATCAACGCCAAACGCGATTCCGGCGTTTCAGGGCTGCACAGCAGCGAGACATAATATCGGCCCTGCCAAAAACGCAGCAGGCCATCCAGGTATTCGGAATCCTGACCGATCTCCTTTCCGGGATCTTCCTGGCTGTGGGCGAAAATCCCGAAGGCGCTCCCGGGGCCGCCCATGTCAAAGAGGTCGGCGGTGATCTCTGGCTGACCCGCTCTTTGATAGCGGCGGGTGAAGAGTTTTCCGAAACCATAAGAAATGTAGAGTTCCGCGGCGCCGTCGATGTATTCGTAAAGGTTATCGCGCCTATAAACTTCAGCCTCGGGCGATAGTACCCAACCCCGGACGGCGGCCGGGAAAAAATCGCTCTCGCTAGCTCGCAGCGGCATCATGGCAATGGTCAGCAAAAGTATGCATATACATCCGGCGCCTTTCACCATGTTAATATGTACAATTCATATAAAAATGTCAATGAGAAAAATCAAGGCAAACAGCACGGGAAAAAAGTAAAAAGTTGATAGCATAAATCGGCATACAACGCCAGAAAAACGGCAAAAACAGGCTTGCACTTGAATTTATCTCACCTTGTCACGCGTTACGTGTCACGCGTCACGAATTTGGCTGATTGCCTGAGTCGCCTTCTTTTGTTAAAATTGGATCATGGAAGCAATCATTAATAACCGCTTCAGGATCGTCAAGCTGCTGGGCCAGGGCGGCATGGGTGATGTTTTTTTGGCCGAAGACAGCAAGCATGGTAGACAAGTGGCGATCAAACGCATCGGCGCAGATTTCATCCATGACATGGACGCGGAATCACACTTCCGACATGGAGCCCAGGCCGCCTCGCGACTCAATCATCCCAACGTGTGCGCCATTTACAAAATCATCGAAGAGAATGACAGTGCATTCATCATCATGCAATACGTGGACGGAGTGACCCTGGACCAGCTGCTGAAAATCAAATCCCTTACGCTGGATCAGGTCATTGACATCGCCTTGCAGATCGCCGCGGGACTGGAAGCGGCGCAAGATCGGAGTATCGTGCACCGCGACATAAAGCCCGGCAACATCATGATCGACTGCAGCGGCCAGGTGAAGATCCTCGATTTCGGCCTGGCCAAGATCTGTCCCGGCGCCATTGCCAAGGAAAATAAGGCTTGTGCCGATCCGGAACTTTCAGATAAAGGGATCATCATGGGCACGGCTTCATACATGTCTCCGGAACAGGTCAAGGGACTTCATACGGACGGCAGGACCGATATCTTTTCCTACGGAGTGGTTCTGTATGAGATGATCGAGAACAAAAACCCTTTCTCCACCCAGGAAAACATCGTCACCATTTATAATATTCTGCACAGTAAGATCCGCTTCAACCGGGATGTCCCTGGGCTCTTGTGCGCCATTGTTAAAAAAGCCATGCGCAAGAACCGCAGGTATCGCTACAAAGATTTCAATGAAATAATCAAGGATCTGCTGGCTTTGCAAAAGCAGTTGGCTAAGGCCGCAAACCGTCCGCTTTAATCAAGAGACGGGATAGCGAACTTGCCCAGCAAATAATTCAGGCGGTATTTGCCCTCGATTTCCGGTCGACGCAAATGGGGCGACAGGTTCTGCAAAAACCAGGCGCATTTGGCGTTCAACTCGCTGTCATTCAGAAAATGGGCCAGCAGTTTATTTTGCAGGGGTTCAGGATCGGTTTGCTCACCCTGAAGCAGCCGGGAAAACAGGGTTTCAAAATCGCTGCGCATGAATTCCAGTTCAGGTGGGAAGTGGGCCAAAAATTTTCGTATCTCGGCGTGTTCGTCCGCTGGTTCGGACCTTTCCCGCCCAATGCCCAGATCCAGGAATGACTGGTAATTCTTACGCACCTCGTAGCTGAAAGCAGTGAAGTGAACGGGCGGTCTTTGGCGCGAAAGGCTGCGCGCCACCACCCGGTCCAGTGAATCACGGATCACGGCAGCCGGGATTCGTTTTTCCCACCAGCGGTACAATACATCAAAATCCTTGCTGCTGATGAAAAAACGGATGCCGTAGCGTTGATCCAGGTATTGGATGATGCGTATAATGTAATCAAAATCTTCGCTTGCCACATCCCGGGTCATGGATTCTCTCTCAAGCAACGAGGCATGTTAGGGTCCTGGACTTTGCTGTTCAAAGATGCTTTTCAACCCCAGGAAAAGCAGGTCGGGCACGAACATATCTATTCCCGAAACCCGGCCTTTAAAATGGCGGCTCAGGCCGCCGGTAGCCACCACCTTACTTTTTGGACCAAGGATCTTGCGATAGCAGTCGATCAGGTACTGGAGAGTCCCGATATAGCCGAAATAAACCCCGGCACGGATACTGGCGGTGGTGTTGGTGCCCACTGGCGAACGGGGCACTTCAAAAGTGATTTTTTTCAGTTTGGCTGCTTTTTCCGCCAGACTTTCAATAGCGATACCTATGCCCGGGAAGATGCAGCCGCCGCAATATTCACCCCTGGCGTTGAGCAGGTCGAACGTGGTCGCGGTCCCCGAATCAATTACGATCAGCGGCGGAGAAAACAGAGTCAGAGCCCCGGCGCTATCGGCAATGCGATCAGCGCCAAGTTCAGAAGGTCTGTCGATTTTTAAAGTGATACCTGTCGCTGTCTTGTGGTCGAGAAAAAGCGCCCGTTTCCCGATCACTTTTTTTATATTAGCGGCCAGGTCGCGGTCCATGGCCGGAACCACCGAAGAAATGATCACGGCAGTTGTCCGCTGCGCAAGTGCCACAGGCAACAATATGGAAAAATACTTGGCCGACCATTTTTTTGGTGTAGCAAGGACGCTGCGCTGAACGATGGTATTGCCATTGAATACAGCTCCGGCTATAGAGCTGTTGCCGACGTCAATGGTCAAAAGCATGGACATTCTCCTCCCGAAGCGATTTCAGGCTGAGTTTTTCGCGAGCCAGAATAAAAAGACCCAGAAAAAAAAGCGGGTAAACGGAGACGGCATGCAAAACAAAGGCGTAGGAAAGAGCCGGACCTTTGGGAATAGCGAACAACCCCAAGGCAAGTTGGCACAAATAATGAAATGAGCCGACATAACCCGGAGATGAAGGAACGACCAAACTGATGGTGGTTACAACCGTGACCACCAGGGCCGCGCTCCAGGGCAGTTGATAGCCGCTGGTAAAAGCAAAGGCGAGAAATAGCAGTTGAATGGTCAGGATGTAGCAAACCCAGATCAGCATGGAAAGGACGCCGACCGCCAGATAATGGACCGGGCGCTGCAAGGCAGTGACCCCGTTTAAAAACTGCTCCAGCAGTCCCTTGATTTTAGCTGCCATGGATGCCGGCAGCAAACGCAGCAGCCGCGCGCTGAGCGTCGTGGTCTTCAGCTGGTATTTTTTCATCCATAACAGCAAGGCGCTCAGGGCCGCGACCAGGGCCAGCATGCCCGCCCCGCTTTTTTGCACCCAATCCGGAAAAGGGAAAACCATCAGGGACACTGCCAGCAACAGCAGCAGTGAGAATACATCGATCAAACGTTCCATGACAATAGTGGCAAAAATCGAGCTGGCGGCGATCCCGGTTTTTTTTTGCAGATGCCAGGCCCGGACGAATTCGCCTAAATGGGCAGGCAGAAAAGTGTTGGCCATATAACCGATGGTCAGGGAAGAGAACAATCCGCCTATCTTCACCTTTTGCAGCGGGGCCAGCAGGTAGTGCCAGCGCAGGCTGCGCAAGACCAGGCTCAGGGCAATGACGGCCAACACCGGCAACAGATACCAGTAATTGACACGGCCCAACGCCAGCAGCATCTGGCTGAAACTGACTTGGCGAAAGGCCAGGTAAATAAAAAACATGCTGATGGTGATCCCGGCAAGCGTTTTCCATTTCCGGCCGATTTTCTTGAACTCCATAAGAACTCTTGTATAGCAAATCCCCCGGGCATTGTCAAAACTCAAGTCAGCGAAGGCCAGGATCCCTGGCAATTATTCAAACAAATGAAAATTGACACTTTGTTTTGATTGTGTTAAAAACAAATTGCAGATCGGCTGTCACACGAAATGTGCCAATGGAGGTGAGTCACGGAATTATCCACCTTTCAAATCAGCAAGATCGAATTGATCGCCGAGTACGAGATGGCCGTCATGGAGCTTTACTGGGTGTACAGCGAAACATTTCCCGAACACAGGACATTCTGGATCGACATGGCCGACGATGAGAGAAAGAATACGGAATGGATCCGTTCGACCATCGAACAGATCAAATGCGATAAGATCGACTACAACCGCGACCGTTTCAATATCGAAGCCATCAGGACCTCCATGAACTTCATTAAAGCCCAGATCAAGGAGGCTCTGGACCAGAAGGTATCCATAACCACTGCCCTGGCCAATGCCGCCGGTATCGAGGATTCCCTGGCCAAGAAAAAATTCTACGAGATCATCAAGGACGATAACCAGGAAGCCAAGGCCTTGTATCAGAAGTTTCTTGCTGAAAACCAGAAGCACAGGGACAGACTGAACCTATACCGCAGCAAATTCAAATAGCGTAATCCTAGAACCTGAAAGGGGATTTCGGGAGGCAAAAATGCCAGTGGTGATCGTGAACATGCTTAGTGGGCGCGACGCAGCAACCAAGAAGGCCATGCTGAAAAAAGTGACCGCCGCGCTAACCTCGACTTTGGCCGTGGCTCCGGAGAGCGTGCGGATTATTATCCAGGAAATGCCCAGCGAACACTACGGCATCGCCGGGCTGCCGGTTGAGGAATACCGGGCCCGCAAAAGCAGGTCAGAAAAAAAAACCAATAAGAAACATGTCGGCATATGAACTAATGCTGATGTTGGCCGGGAGAGCGCCATGCGTAAAAAACTCTTTTTTATTTTTTTCATGGTCACGGGAATTGTCGTGACAGGCCAAACCGGTTTTGAATCCGATGTTTTCAAAACCGCCGCGAGCGATCTGCAAATCACCTTCATCGGTCACGGCTCTTTGCTGTTTAATTTTTCCAATCTGCATATCTACATTGATCCCGACGGGCGGCTGGCCGATTTCAGCCGTTTTCCCAAAGCCGACCTGATCCTGATCACCCACCAGCATGGCGACCATTTTGATCCGGCGGCGATCAAGACGCTGAGTCAGGATTCAACTCAACTTTTCGTCAGCCCCGCCTGCCAGCCGCTGCCGGCAGCGGCACATATTCTGAAAAACGGCGACACCATCCAAGCCAAAGGGGTGGCCGTTGCCGTCGTCCCGGCCTACAACATTATCCACCGGCGCGCCAACGGCCTGCCCTTTCATCCGCGTGGTGAAGGCAATGGCTATATACTCACTTTTGCCGGCTTGCGCGTCTACGTGGCCGGCGACACGGAAAACATCCCGGAAATGAACGGTTTGCGGGATATCGATGTGGCATTTCTGCCCATGAACCTTCCTTATACCATGACCCCGGAAATGACCGCCAAAGCGGCCCAAACGATCAAACCGCGCGTGCTCTACCCCTACCATTTTTCAGACACCGATCCGCAAAAGCTTGTGTCTTTGCTGAAGGATGATCCCGCCATTGAAGTGCGCATCCGCAAATTGAACTGACAGAGTTTCGCCTGAATGCTGGGCAAAGAATTCCGCGGTTTGGCTGAAACCGTCACCCGTACCTACGGCAACAACCCCTGGTTTTTCTTGAGGGAATTGGCCCAGAACAGTCGCGACGCCGGGGCGCGCAACATCCGGGTCGAAGCCCTGGCAACTCAGCAGGGAATGGAAACGCTCAACTTCGCCGACGACGGCCGCGGTATGACTCTGGCTTACGCCCGACGTTTTCTTTTTCGTCTCTATGCCTCGGACAAAACCGCGGACCACAAAGCAGCCGGAAAATACGGTATCGGTTTCTGGACCATCCTCGGTTTCCAGCCAACCCGGATCCATTTGCAGTCCCGCCGCGGCAAAAATTCCTGGGCCGTGGAGTTGGATAGCGAATTGAACGTCCGGCCAGCGGTCTGCCTGTTGACCCGCTCCGGTACGACCGTTTCAATGAGTCGTCCAGCCGTTTTTCCTGTGCCCGCGGAATTTAAATCGCGCCTGGAAATTGAATTACGGGAATACTGCCAGTATCTCCGGCGCAACAACCGCCAGGCGGACATGCTGCCGGTGTGGTTTGCAGGAAAAAATCTCACCCGTCCCATGGCCTTGCCGGAGCAGTTCAGCTGCCGGTTTCGCAGCGGCTCGGTTGAAGGGGCGGTGGGACTCGCGGCAAAGCCCCATGTCCGGCTATATGCCCGCGGTCTGCCGGTTTGGCAGGGAGCATTACTGAAGCAGATGACCCACCTGCAAATGAACGAGGATGGTTGTGCGGAGATCGGCCGCAACCTGGCGCCGGTATTCCTGCTCAACGGCAACCGTCTTGACGTGACTTTTTCCCGAAATTTGGCTTTGGAAAACAGCGCACTGGAAAATGTGCGCAGAAAGGCCGAGAAAGCGCTGCGCCGCCTCTTGGAGTTGTCTTTGGAGCGGACTTTTCCCAGAACCCGGCTCCAGCGCAGTTGCGACCGTTCCCTGGCGGCTTTGCAGCATATTTTGCGACCGGGCTGGCATTGGCTGCCGCTGCTCCTACTCATTATCGTGCCCCTGGAAATCACCATCTTGCGCCACTGGTTCCCTGCCGTCACCGTGGTCCGGACTTCTCCGTTCAGCCTGCAATCCACAACTTTATCTTATGGCGGAGCTACGGTCAGCCTGTCTGTTTCTCCGCAGGGACCGCCGTTTTTTTACCAGCCAAACATTCCGGCCTGGTTCAGGCTGTTCGCCGCCGATACTTATGATATCCAGGCCGGCTTTGTCCGCCGGGCCGAACCAAGCCACTTGCCGGCGCATCACACCCAGTATTGCCGGCCGGACCAGGTTTGGAGCATGCGCTTGCAGGCGGAAACAGGGGGAGAGATATTTTTGCCGATGCCGCCAGGGCATGCCCTGCAGACGGGATCGGTGCACCTGGATGGCCGCAGGATCAATTCCATCTTCAGCAGCGTCCAGGGCGAAGCCATTGCCGCTATTCCCGGCAACGGTGGCATAGTCGAATATCGTTCCTGCCCCGCAGGACAGCGTCGTGAGCTGACAGCCGCTGATATTTTGCACCTGACCCTCCTGCCCCCGGAACTCTCATTGCCTCCAGCCCTTGAAAAATCCATGCAGGAATCCCGTGCCTATACGATCGCCGAACGAGTGTCCCTGGCCCGGATGCTGGTTGGAAATATGGTCACTTATGACACATCAGTGCCCACCGCCAATCAGTACTTGCGCCTGGCCGGCGGCAAACCCTGGCTGGAAAAAGTGTTGGGCATCGCCAAGGGTGATTGCGATATCATAAACGGTCTGAATATCCTGCTTTTAAGAAGGATGGGGATTCCTTCCCGGCTGGTCATCGGCATGATCGGTGAGCATGGCAGAGCCCGTCCCCTGCTTCATGCCTGGAGCGAATATTTCGATCAGGGTTGGCTTGTCACTGATGCCAGCGCCGGCAGGCCGGCCGACCATTCCGTCACGGCCGCTTACCCCAATCCCGGCCGCGGCATCAGCCTTACCTTGCCCGTGGATGATGCCCGGACAGAGGATACTCGAGTGTTGAATCGCCTGCTCGGGCCGACCTTGATATTGCTGGTCATTGCCGCGGCAGCCGGTCTTCTATTTGTCATTAAGAATAAGAGCGGCGCCGAGGCTTCTCTTCCGCCCGATACGCAAATGAGGAATCAGCTTATACAGCTCGTCCAGCAAGCCATGCTTCAGCCGGAAATATGGGGCCGGGACAATCCACTGTGGAGCCATCGCATTTTACCAACTGCCAATGGAAAATCCTTGTCTGTCCGCCAGGCCCTGCGCCTGCTCGACAGAAAAAAGCTGTTCATTACCGCTAACCACAACCCCTTGGCCATGGCCATGGCCGATAGCGGGATTGCAGTTCTTGATCTAAGCCAACCGCTTTATGCTCCCCTGCGCACCCTTTTCAGCGCGGCAATCGACACTGATATGCTCTGCCGATTACGGCCGCTGCCGCCGCTTCCAGCCCCCGGCCTTGAATACGCTTTGCTCGGCGCGGTCAATGATATTTTAAATAAAACGCTGCACATGCCTGTTCTCTGCCTGATCGCCCCCGGCCTGAACAGTACCGACCTGTTGAAAATCGCCCTGCCGGTTCCGCTCCATCATGGCCCGTTTTTTTTCCCGCAGCACTTTGTCGCTGTGAATCCGGCCGGGGCGACTTTCCGGCGTTTGTCCTCTTTGTTCAACCGTAACCAACCCCTGGCAGTTTTCAAATTCCTGAGTCGTTTGCACGCCGACCGACTGCTGGACGCAGAAGCAAATCCAGCTCTATTGAAAAAAGCGGCCCGCAGCTTATTGAGGGCATGTTCATGAACGATTTCCTCCTTTCAGCTGAAAGCAACAGTGCAAGCAACTCTTTTGCCGACCTGCTGTCCGTGGATGCCGACGCCCACCTGCAGAAACTGGCGGCCTGCATGTTCCCCTCTCCCGCCCAGCTTCCCGTGGAGTTGGTACGCGCCTCCCTGAAAAGAAGGGCTGCCACAGTAGACGTTCAAGTGCGGAACCGGTATCTGACCATCAGCGATAACGGTGACGGGATCAGCAGCAGCCAGTGGCTTTCCCTGGCCTGCGCTTTTGACTCCGGACGTAACGCCGCGGACAGGGAAAAAGCCATCGCCGCCCTGCAAAATGAATCAAGTCCAGGAATCGGTCTGCTGGCTGTTTCGATCCCGGGAAACCTGGGCATCAAAATCGAAAGCTCAGGCAGAGAGGGCAAAAGGACCATGCATATCGAAGCCGGACATATGCGCCAACTGGATTCTTCCGCTTGCATCTTGGGTACCCGCATTTCGATCTCCCGCAGCCGAGGCCGGGCGGCAGCAGAAAAAAAATTGATCCGTGAATTGTGTGCCGCCGTTCCCCAGGATATCATGCTCAACGGCCATAAGCTGGAAAAAAAGTCTTTGCTGAGGAGGCCCCTGGCCCAACGGGCAATCGATATCAGCCCAGGCTGCAACCATGCATCCATAGCCATACCGTCCCGAGGCGATGTTTGCCGGATATGGCTGCTGGACCAGGGCATTCCCTGGCAGGCGTTCACCAGCGCTTCCTATCATGGCCTGGTCTTTGAAGCCGCCCTGGAAAGCGGTGCACCGCCATCAGCTTCATGTTTTGCCATGCTGGCCAAAGCTGCCGGCCAGCTTTATCTATGGCTGGCCGCGCACTACATGTCCTTTCCTGAAAAATATCAGGAACGCATCGAAGAACTCATTTTCAAAAAAGAGCGCCTCTATGGCGATCTCCAACTGTTCTCGGCCTTCACCCCCTTCCGTCTGTGGCGTTCAAAGCGCCGCCTGAACCTTGAGGAGTTGCGCCGCAAGGCGGAAAAAGAGACCCTGTACGCTCTGCCCCTTGGCAGTGATCCCGGCCTTGTTCTCAGTCGCCATGAACAAGCTTTGCTGCTGACCCCCCTGCAAAAGGACTTTCTGCTCAACCACTTGCACCTGCCTCTTGTCGCGCCGCCCATCCATATGGAGCCGGCCGGCAAGCTGAAAGGAAGATTTTCCTTCTACTTGCGAAAAATGATCAGGCTTGCTGCCGCACTTCCGCAGCGCCTGGTCAAAATTCTGCCGCCCGACCAGATGGATAGTGCGGAAATATATTTATGCCGTGAACTGATGAACTATTGGCAACACCGGCAGCTTGGCGATACACCGGGGCGGCCGGCGATCGCCCTGACCGTGGTCATGGCAGGCGGCCGCGGCCTGGCTCCTGCATTTTGGCTGCATGCAGCCCAGGGCAGAGTGCTGCATATCAGACGCCGGCATCCTTTGATCCGCCAATCGCTAGGCTGTGTCCGCCGTGACCCAGCCAATAGCGAATTGATCTTGGCGGCACTGGCTCCGGACATTTTTGACATCCGGCGCTTATTGTTTTAAAATTATGGGAGTGAGTTTCTGAAAAGAGGTTAAAAATGCCCGCATATCAAAAAATCATCTGGATCGGCTTGAGCGTTACCGTGATTGCTATTCTTGCCCTGGGTTATTTTATGTTTTTGGCTCCGGAATCGCCGCAGAAAACGCCGGACCTGCCCGAACCGTCCGCGTTGCTCAAACTGCAGGAAGCGGCTGCTCCGGCCGATGTGGAAGTGGCTGATCCCAACATCACCCCCCTTGATCTGGTTCTGGAACAAAGCGACGATTCGGTCAGGGAACTAATCGCTGCCGCTGCTGTTCCTGCCGCCTGGAACGAATGGAGCCGTCAGAAAGACCTGATTCGCATGGTGGTGGCGGCAGTGGACAATATCGCCAATGGTCTCAGCCCGGCTGCGCAGCTGCCGTTCCTGGCCCCGGCGGACAAATTTTCAGCCATTGAAAAAAACGGTAACTTCATTCTGGACCCCCATAGTTTCCGGCGTTACGACCATATGACAAACGCTTTCGTGTCCGTCTCGGTTAAGATCTGGATCACCTGGTATAAAACACTGCGCCCCACCCTGGAGAAAGCATTCAAGGAACTGGGTTATCCAGGCATTACTTTTTCACAAAGATTGCAGCAAGCCATTGAGCAATTGAGCCAAGTGCCATCTATTAATAAAAATATTAAATTGGAGAAAAAGGTCCTGAGTTTCGCTTTCGCCGATGTCAACCTGGAAAATCTCAATCCGGCTCAGAAACAGTTGCTGCGTATGGGCCCCGGCAATACGACGCGCATTCAGAAAAAACTGCGCGAACTGGCCGTCGAACTGAACAAGATTCGTTAAAACAAATTAACTGGATTGGATTTTCAACTACTTGTATACCGTTTCCGGTCCGCTATCAGAAAAAATCTGTTAACTTCTGTTTTTTGCTTATTCCGCCACTTGTACGTTGGCGGCTTTGGGACCTTTGTCTTCCTGGATGACTTCAAAAGTAACATCCTGACCCTCTTCCAGGGTTTTGAATCCTTCCTGAGAGACGATGGCCGAATGATGGACAAAGATGTCCTTGCCGTCTTCCCCGTGGATGAAACCATAGCCTTTCTTGGCATCAAACCATTTCACTTTTCCTTTTAACATTGTTGTTTTTTCCTTGTAAATTAAAATCTACTTCATATTAACATACTTTTTTGGGCCTGTCAACCTTCAGACAACAAAAATATCAGGCCCAGGCGCTTAATTTGCCAATTGCCTGCGATCATGATAGATTTGGACGTAATTCGTTTTTGAGTAACCCAGGAGCAATATGGCTCATCTGACCGTTCGTTCGGCGTATCAAAAACTGACAGACCGCATCAATCTGTACCCGCAGGGGGCACCGCCGTCAGCTGCCCTTTTCAAGATCCTGCAATTGCTGTTTTCCGAGGTAGAGGCCGCCCTGGTCGCCCAGCTCCCCATCAAACCCTTCACGGCAAAAAAAGCAGCCCGCTTGTGGAGGAAACCGGAAAGTGAAGCCCAAAAGGTCCTGGATACGCTGTCCGGACGAGGAGTTTTGGTGGATGTGCTGCCAGAAAACGGACCGACCGTCTACTGCCTGCCGCCGCCCATGGCAGGTTTTTTCGAGTTTTCATTGATGCGGCTGAGAAGCGACATCGACCAGAAATTATTGGCCGAACTTTTCTACCAATATCTCAACGTTGAGGAAGAGTTTATCAAGCAGCTATTTTGCCGAGGTGAAACCCAACTGGGCCGCGTCTTTGTGCATGAGTCGGCGCTGAGCGCTGAAAATTCACTTCATGTTCTTGATTACGAACGAGCGGCGGAGATTGTCAGAACGGCCCGCCATATCGGGGTTGGCATCTGTTACTGCCGGCACAAAATGGAACACGTCGGCCGTGCCTGCGCTGCCGAACAGGACATCTGTCTGACCTTCAACAATACGGCCGCCTCCCTCACTCGCCATGGCATCGCCAGGCACATCGATGTTGGCGAAGGACTCGACCTTCTGCAAAAAGCCCGCTCCCAGCGCCTGGTTCAATTCGGCGAGAATGTGCGCCAATCGGTCAATTTCATCTGCAACTGCTGCGGCTGCTGCTGTGAGGCCATGATCGCCGCCCGCCGTTTCGGTTTCCTGCACCCGGTCCACACCAGCAACTTCATCCCGGTTATCGATGAATTGGCTTGCAGCGGCTGCGGCAAGTGCGTGGAAACCTGCCCGGTGGAGACCCTGGGACTGGTTACAGCCAACGACCCCAAGCATCCGAAAAAAAAGATCGCTCGCTTGAACATGGATCTTTGCCTCGGCTGCGCCGTCTGCGTGGCGGCCTGCCCTCAAGGATGCATCAGCCTCGACTCGCGTCCGCAAAGGGTGATCACCCCGCTGAATTCCACCCACCGAGCCGTGGTCATGGCCATCGAAAGGGGCAAGTTGCAAAATCTCATATTCGACGTCCAGGCCCATTGGAACCACCGGGCCCTGGCCGCCATACTTGGGGTCATCCTGAAACTGCCGCCGCTCAAGCAGGCCATGGCCAGTCGGCAGATGAAGTCGCGCTATTTGGAATACCTGCTGCAAAAACTCAAATATTAATAGCCCAAATGGAAATCCCGGTTGTTTTTCGACTGATATTCTGATATATTGTCCGCAAATGAAAACCAAGGAGTCGTTTATGAAAAAATTTTATGTATTGGCACTGATCCTGCTGCTGGCCGGCCTGGGAGCTTGTCAAAAAGCCAGCAATGAAGCCACCGCCAAACCCCTGAAAACCGCAGACCTGGACAACCAGAAAAAGAAAGTCAGTTACGCCATCGGCCTGGACATCGGCCAGAATTTCAAGAACAGGGCCATGGATATCGACATGGATATATTGTTCCAGGGACTGCGTGACTCGCAAAAAACGGAAAAGCCCCTGCTCAGTAGCGAAGAGATCCAAAAGGTCATGACCCAATTCCAGCAGGACATGATGAAAATCGAGCAGGAAAAGCGCGCCACCCAGGGACAGGGCAACAAAAGCAAGGAAGAGGCTTTCCTCAAGGAAAATGCCCAGAAACCCGGGATTAAAATTACGGCCAGCGGTCTGCAGTATAAAGTGATCACGGCAGGGAGCGGCCCGTTGCCCAAAGAGAGCGATACGGTGAAGGTCCACTACCGCGGCACCCTGCTGGACGGCAGCGAATTTGACAGTTCCTATAAACGCAACGAAGCGGCCGTTTTCCCGCTCAAAGGCGTGATCAAGGGTTGGACCGAAGCCCTGCAGCTGATGAAAGTGGGTTCCAAATACCAAATCTATCTGCCCAGCAATCTGGCTTACGGCGAACAGGGCGCCGGCCAGATGATCGGCCCCAACGCCACCCTGATCTTCGACGTGGAGTTGATCGCCATTGAAAAGGCGGCGGCAGAAACGAAAAAATGAATTGGACAAAACTGCTGGCCAGCATCGCGGCCTGCCAATTGGCCGGATTTGTGGGCTCTTTATTCACCCGTCCGGCGATCCCTTCATGGTATGCCCAGCTGCAAAAGCCGTGGTTCGCTCCTCCCAACTGGCTTTTTGCTCCCATGTGGATCAGCCTCTACCTGCTGATGGCCGTGGCTGCCTACCTGGTCTGGAATAAAGGGCTCGAGTCCAAGGGCGTTGGTACGGCCCTGGCGGTATTTCTATTCCAGCTGCTGCTGAACGCCTTGTGGTCGCCGGTTTTTTTCGGGCTGCGCTCGCCGCTGGCCGGAGCTGTCGTTATTGTCGTGCTCTGGCTGGCAATTCTGGCAACCATTATGGTTTTCACAAAAATATCTTGGCCCGCCGCCTGGCTTCTGGTCCCCTATATCCTCTGGGTCAGTTTGGCCACGGCTCTGAACATCTCAATATATTTTCTGAACCGCTGATCTTTTATTTTTTTTTGTACCGCGCGAATTTGAGTGAGTTTCTTGAAAATGTATGAACATTTTGATACAAGATGCAAGCCCTCCAAAAATTATAAAATCATTTTGGAGAAAACTATATTTTTATGAAACAAGAGATATCTTTTTTCAGAAGAAAAACCCTTTATCAGGGCCTTTTGCTGATCCTTTTGGTTTTTATAATGTACTTTCCGGTATTAAAAGCCGATTACATTTGGGATGATGACGCCTATGTGGTGAACAATAGAAACCTGCAAAATACGCAGGGATTAACGCGGATTTGGCTTGAACCCAAGACATCACCACAATATTATCCGTTGGTATTTTCTTCTTTCTGGATCGAAAGGCAACTCTTTGGACTCAATCCCCACATAAGTCATTTGCTCAATGTCTGTCTGCATATATTTAACGCCTTATTGTTATGGGCAGTGCTTCGCTTCCTAGGGGTGGGGGCCGCTTTTTTTATTGCGCTGGTATTTGCGATTCATCCCGTCCATTTGGAATCCGTGGCCTGGATTACCGAAAGAAAAAATGTTCTTTCTGCATTCTTTTATCTTTTATCAATGCTGGCATATCTATATTACTCACTGCCACCAATAACTTTTGCTGCCAAAACTCGTTGGCGCTCCATTGCTTTATACTTGACTGGAATGTTTTTGTTTGTTTGCGCGTTACTGAGCAAAACGGTGACAGCCACATTGCCCATGATCCTGCTATCTATTCTCTGGTGGAAAAAAGAGAAACTCAAGAAATGGGACTGGTTGGCAATATTTCCCATGTTTATTCTTGGCATTGTTTTTGGATTAAGCACGGTTTGGCTGGAAGTGCATCATGTAGGAGCCTTGGGAGAGGAGTGGAACCTGTCAATTGTCAATCGTTTTCTGATAGCAGGTCGTGCCGTCTGGTTCTACATCGGCAAGATTATCTGGCCGCAGGCGCTGTCGTTCATATACCCCCGCTGGTTTATTGATCCAAGCGACATCCGCCAGTTTATCTATCCCCTCTCCCTGCTGGTTTTTGGTCTGGGGCTATGGTTTTTTAGAAAAAAGATAGGAAAAGCACCATTGGTTGCTGTTTTCTTTTTCCTTTGCTCATTATTCCCCGCCTTGGGTTTTTTCAATGTTTATCCCATGCAATTTTCCTATGTAGCGGATCATTTTCAATATTTGGCCAGCATCGGGATCATCGCGCTAATAATTGTTTTTTTAAAAAACATATTAAGCAAATTGAAGCTGAATAAATTTCAATATGTTTTAATGATGATATTGGTTTTAAGTTTTATCTATGTGGGACGCCGGGAAGGGGGCAAATATAATAATCTGGAAATGCTCTGGAACGATACGATCATAAAAAATGGTGAATGCTGGATGGCTTACAATAATCTCGGCACTCTGAAAATCAAACAAAAAAAATATGCTGAAGCCAGGACGTATTTCAATGAAGTTCTAAAAATTAAACCTGGTTTTGCCATAGCCTTTAATAATCTGGGCATGACCTGGATGCATGAGGGAAATCTCGTGCAGGCAAAAGAGAATTTTTCCAAGGCGATCGCAGGAAATCCCCTTTATGCCGAGGCTTATAACAATTTGGGCGTTGCCTTGGGAAAAGAGCAAAATTTTTCAGAAGCAATCATTAACTATCAACATACTTTAAAAATAGATCCGCAATATGTTATGGCCCATTACAATCTGGCCAATGTCTGGAGCAGACGCAATGATTTCAAGGAAGCGGAAAAACATTACCGTGAGGCCATAAGGATTCGACCGGATTTTGCCATGGCCTATTATTATTACGGGGTGAGCCTATTAAGGCAAGGAAGAAAGCAGGAGGCCTTGCAAAATCTGGAACTCGCTTTTGGATTGAAACCCGATTTTTCTTTGGGATATTTTCAAGTGGGAAATTTTTTTATGGAGCAAGGCAAAACAAGCTATGCAATCACCAATTATTCCAAAGCCATTGAGATCGATCCCGACTATGCTGAAGCCCACTGCAATCTGGGAACCGCATTGCTGAAGCAGTTCCAACTTGAATCTGCGATTGATCATTTTCGTACCGCTCTCCATATTAAGCCGAATTATGCCGCCGCCGAGAACAATCTTGGTTATGCATTGGAACGCCAGGGAAAACTCGAAGAGGCGATCCCTCACTATATTCAAGCTTTGAAGTTGGCCCCCAATTACCAAAAAGCCAAGGAAAATCTGGAAAAGGCTTTGGAATTAAAGAGGGTGTCTTCCAGGAAATGAACAGTCCCCGTTTCTTTTCAGCCTACGCCCAACCCCTAGCCGCGCATCACCGAGTCGATGCTCTGACCTTCCTTGCGTCGGGAATCGGCCCGCTTGAGCAGTAAGGCGAAAACAAAGCCCACTACGCCAAGCAAAGCGAACATAAGCATGGT
>Ga0268280_1001273_pt1 | contig 17393 bp, 19 predicted proteins | sample saktaG_9_FD_190139 | JGI IMG/M metagenome (GOLD analysis project Ga0268280, IMG submission 190139) | Saline water microbial communities from Sakinaw Lake, British Columbia, Canada - sak_2011_5_24_40m | ecosystem: Environmental > Aquatic > Non-marine Saline and Alkaline > Saline ... | reverse complement strand
TAATTAACTCCAAGGACAATGCGCTTGTATTCCAGACCGATGAGCAGGTATTTGAGCTTGTGGATATAGACAGACACCATACGCTGGTTTCGAAGTTTAATAATCTCGTATTTCCGTTGCCCGGGAAGTATTGGGTAGAGCTTCTCCTGGATGGAGAGCTCTTTCTAAATTACCCTATATTACTTAAAGAGGTGGCCGGTGAACCGCATAGATAATGTTTTCAATAAATTAAAGGCACTTCGCAAGAAGGTCTTCATACCATTTATAACGGCAGGAGATCCGGATCTGGCGGCTACCGGCAGGCTTGTGCTGCTACTTGAAAGATCAGGAGCCGATATCGTAGAGCTCGGCATACCGTTCTCGGACCCAATAGCGGACGGCCCTACAATACAGGCGGCTTCATACAGGGCGCTCTCCAAAAGGGCGAGCCTTATAAAGATATTTAATTTAGTAGGGAAGCTGCGAAAATACACCGGAATACCGTTAGTATTTATGACATACTATAACCCTATACTTAAGTACGGCCTCGAAAGATTCTTTAAGTCATGCAAAAGATTCGGGGTAGACGGAGTGATAGTGCCGGATCTTCCTGTGGAAGAATCCGGCGAGCTTGTGAGGCTTGGCAGGAAGACAGGCGTAAAAACCATTTTCTTAGTCGCTCCCACATCTACAAAGAAGCGTATAAGAGAGATCGTCAAGCGTTCTTCCGGATTTGTATACTATGTTTCGTCGACAGGAGTTACCGGAGCCAGAAAAAGCCTGCCGCCCGATATGGTAAAAAATGTGCAGATAATAAAATCTATGACAAGAAAGCCTGTGGCTGTGGGTTTTGGGGTTTCAGATGCCAAGCAGGCGCGGGCCGTTTCAAAGATAGCCGACGGCGTTATAGTCGGCAGCGCTATAGTAAAAATAGTAGGTAAAAATGGAGGCTATTTTACCGATGTCAAACGTTTTTCTGCGGCCCTCGCAAAGGCTATCCATGGTACGTAAAAAAGCGATCAATAGTGTCTACGCCGTTATACTTGTAGGCGGTAAGGGAAAACGCTTGAGGCCATTATCGACCGATATAAAGCCGAAGGCGTTTCTTTCGATAACGCGTGACGGAAAGACGATGTTCGGACGAACCGTTGAACGCATATCACGCATGATCCCGGAGTCAAATATAGTGGTAGTGGCTAACGCAAGCCACGAAGGTCTCGTAAAAAAGTATTTCAAGGCAATATTGAGAGATAATATTCTGCTGGAGCCTGTTTCGCGCAATACGGGCCCTGCCATAGCGTATGCTTCATCGGCTCTTAGCGCGCGGGATGCCGATGCTGTCTTAGTGGTGCTTCCGGCGGACCATTATGTTACACGGATAAATGATTATCTTAATGTATTAAGGCGCGGCATAGATTTTGCCAAAGAAAATGAGGCCGTAGTCGTGATAGGAATAAATCCGGGGTTCCCGTCGACCGAATACGGCTATATAAGGATCCACTGTAAAACAAAAAGAGAGAAGGTTTGTAAGGTGGAAAAGTTCACCGAGAAACCGGATTTTAAGATTGCCAGGGGGTATATAAATAGTGGGCACTACCTCTGGAATTCCGGGGTCTTTATATTCAAGGCGAGCGTAATGCTTAAACTTGTAAAGCTCTATGCGCCAAATATAAATTCGGTTCTTGCAGATAAATCGGGAGTGGTAAAAGCGTATCCTAAGTTTCCAAATATATCGCTCGACTATTCGATAATGGAAAAAGTGCATAATGTATACTGTGTAAAAGGGGATTATGGCTGGAAGGATGTTGGCAGCTTCGAGAGCCTTAAAAGCGTATTGAAGCGCGAATCAAGGCGTTTTATAGAGAAGGATGGAAAGATCGTTAAAATACTATGAGAATAATGGGGCTAGATTACGGGACAAAGCGGATAGGCGTTGCAATGAGCGACGAGCTTCTTTTGACGGCACAGGGGTCGAAAACGATATTTAATAACACTCTTTCCGAGACGATTGCGGCTATAGGCAAGCTGATAAATGATAACGGAGTTGTCGAGGTTGTCGTTGGGCTGCCCATAAGCATGAACGGAACCCATAGTCAAAAGACAAAAGAGGTTATCGTATTTACCGAAGAACTTATGAAGTCGGTACCTGTTCCCGTGAAGACATGGGATGAGAGACTTACGACCGCTCAGGCTGAGAGAGCGCTATTAGAGGCCGATATGTCCAGAGCAAAACGAAAGCGCCTTAATGACATGGTGGCCGCGCAACTGATATTACAGGGATATCTCGATCATAGAAGGAAAGGATGAGCTATGTACAGAATAGAATCATTAAAGAATGGTCTTAAGATTTCATCGGATCCTATGGACAGCATGGAGTCCGTATCAATAGGCGTATGGATACGCGCCGGAGGCAGGTATGAAAATAAGAAAAATAGCGGCATAAGCCATCTGTTGGAGCACCTGCTTTTTAAGGGAACAACGAAGCGCGATATGAAGCATATAAAACAGGAGATCGAAGGACGAGGGGGGTCTTTTAATGGCTTTACCTCGGAAGAGCACACCTGTTATCTGGTGAAACTTCTTGCGAAGGATGCGGAGCTCGGGGTAGATATCTTAAGCGATATGGTGCAAAGGCCGAAGCTCGATCCGTCTGAAATTGTAAAAGAGAAGAGCGTAATAATAGAAGAGATAAACATGTACAGGGATATGCCGTCGCATTATGTGCATGAGATACTTGCCGAGATGATGTGGCCTGACCAGCCCCTGGGGATGTCGCTTGCGGGCACTGCCGAATCGGTAAATTCTATAACGAGAGACGATGTGGCGGCCTATAAAGAAGGCTACTACAATACTAATAATATGCTTGTCATGGGTACGGGGAGGCTTAAAGAAGGGCTATTTTCGGAGATCGCCGGAAAGTACTTTGAGAAAGCAGATCCGGGACCGCTATCGAAATTTTCAAAAGTAGTTATAAAACAGAAAGCGCCGGCTGTAAATATACATAAAAAGGACACCGAACAGACGCACGTAGCAATGGGGATACATACTATAGACCGATTTCATCCCGATAAATATGTGCTGAGCTTATTAAATATTATTCTGGGGGCTAATATGTCATCGAGGCTTTTTCATATAGTAAGGGATGAGATGGCTCTCTGTTATGAAATATCATCAACTATAAGACGATACGAAGATTGCGGCGCTTTTGTTTTCAGCGTCGGCGTAGACAATAAGAAGCTTGTGAACGCGCTCGAAGTTATCTTGAAAGAGATAGGCAGGTTAAAGACCGAGCCGGTCAGTATCGGTGAGCTTGAAAGGGCAAAAGAATATTACAGGGGGCAACTTTTGTTTGCGCTGGAGGATACAATGTCCCGCATGTTATGGATAGGGGACAGAGTTATATCCGGCGAAAAAGATTTTACGGTTGCAAATATACTCGAGCGCGTAGATAAGATAACGCCCGGGGATATAATGAGGGTATCTAAAGACACGCTTAAAAGTGAGAGTTTAAATCTTGCGGTCATAGGTCCGGTGAAAGATGAAAGACGCGTGAAAGAGGCGCTTCATATCGCATGAGGGGATCGATAAGGCTCTTTAGTGTTTTCGGGATAGCGATAAATATACATATAACTTTTTTGTTATTGCTCGTACTTATCCTGCCGGGAGGGGTCAAGTCCCTTGCTCTCTTAGTGGGCGTATTTTTCTTCGTAACTATGCATGAATTATGCCATAGTCTTGTGGCCCGTAGATTCGGCATAGAGGTAAGGGAGATAACATTATTCCCGATAGGAGGAGTGGCGTCGATGTCTCGCATCCCTGAAAGGCCCATGCAAGAACTCTGCATATCTCTAGCCGGCCCGCTATCAAATATAGCCGTGGTGGCCCTCTTATTTTACCCGATGAGACAACTTTTCGGAGATCAGGTGTTATTTCATACCTTATCCACTAGAACGTGGCCGCTTACGATCGTATATATCTACTGGATAAACCTGGCTCTGGCGGCGTTTAATATGATACCGGCATTTCCGATGGATGGCGGCAGGATTCTTAGGGCAACCCTCGCTACGCAGATAGGATGGCTAAGGGCTACAAGGATAGCCGTAAATCTGGGTCATATCTTTGCCATCATCTTCGCTTATTTCGGCCTGGTGAGGGGGAATTTCATGCTCGTTATAATAGCGGTTTTTATATATATGGCCGCATCCAGCGAAGAGGCGCAGGCCCAGTTAAAAGAAACCTTGAAAAAAATGAAGATACACGATATACTGCCTGCCGACTTTTCCGTATCGGATTATAATCCGATAAAAGAGAAGAAGAAGAGCATCTCCTCGGATATAAAGAAAGGCTCGTCATGAACAAGATACTGATCGCACCCAGCATATTATCGGCCGATTTCTCGAAATTGGGCGTGGAGGTGAAGGCTGTCGAGCTCTCCGGGGCGGACTGGATACACGTCGATGTTATGGACGGCAATTTTGTGCCAAATATAACGATGGGGCCATTAGTTGTCAAATCTATAAGGCCGGTAACTAAACTTCCGATAGATGTGCATCTCATGATAAAAGAACCTGTTAGGTATGTCGAGCCTTTCGCGAAGGCGGGGGCTGATATAATAACTTTTCATATCGAATCCGAAGGGGACCCGAAAGAAACAATAAGGCTCATTAAATATTTTAAGAAACGCGCCGGGGTTTCGATAAAGCCGAATACTGATATAAAGCTGATCGCGCCGATACTCAAAGATATCGACATGGTGCTCGTCATGACCGTTGAGCCCGGTTTCGGTGGGCAGGGTTTTATGCCCGGCTGCCTGCCAAAGATAGAAGAGGTGCGCAAGATTTTTAGTAAGGATATAGAGGTAGACGGAGGGATAAACGAGTCTTTTGCCAAAGATGTTATAGTTAAGGGAGCCAATGTTATAGTGGCCGGCACCTCTATATTCGGAACGAAAGATTATAGTGAGGCTATAAAAAAATTAAGAGGAGGAAGTTAATGGGAGCTATAAAGTTCGGTACAGACGGATGGAGAGCCGTCATAAGTGAAGACTTCACTTATGATAATGTAAAGATAGTCGCCCAAGCGATGGCCGACTATATAAAAAATGATAAGGGCCCGGCCTCGCAGGTAAAAGAGAGGTGTATAGTTATAGGGTACGACACAAGATTTTTGTCCGATAAGTATGCAGAGCTTATAGCTTGTGTCCTTGCCGCAAATGGAATTAAGGTCATCCTCTCCGACAGGCCCACCCCCACTCCGTCGGTCAGTTTCACAATAAAGGACAGATCTTTAGAGGGCGGCGTCATGGTAACTGCCAGTCACAATCCCGCCAGATATAACGGTATTAAATATAAAGCGTATTACGGCGGTTCGGCAGGGCCGGAAATAACAAAGGCTTTTGAAGGGTACCTGGGAAAGAACACGATAGTTTATGCTGATCCATCCAGCCTTAAGGATAAGGGCTTGCTTTCGTATGAAAATATAATACCAAGGCATCTTCAATTCATTAAAAGCTATGTCGATTTAAAGAAGTTAAAGACACGTCGTATGAAGATTTTGGTTGATTCGATGTATGGCACGGGAAATCATTATATCGCCGACCTTCTTGCCGGAGGCAAGTGTAAGGTTGATACGATACATGATGAGAAGAATCCGGGATTTTGCGGGATAAACCCGGAACCGATACTGCCGAACTTAAAAGAGCTGGCCGAAAAGACTAAAAAAGGAAAGTACGATATAGGCTTGGCTACCGACGGCGATGCAGACAGGCTCGGAGTGGCTCTTCCTAATGGCAAACTTCTAACCGGGCATAAGGTCATGGCGCTACTCCTGCTGCATCTTGTCGAAGATAAAGGAATGAAGGGCGGGGTGGTACAGACCCAATGCGGAACGGATCTGATCAATAAAATAGGTAAGAAATACGGCCTTAAGATGTACGAGACTCCCGTGGGTTTTAAGTACATATGTGAGCTCATGGTAAAAGAAGACATCCTTGTAGGCGGCGAAGAGACCGGCGGTGTGGCTTTTAAAGATTCGATACCCGAGAGGGATGGCGTGTTATCCGGGCTACTCATACTCGAGATGATGGCGATGAGGAAGAAGGGTATCCTCGACATACTTAAGGCAGTAGATAAAGAATATGGTACGTATGAATACAAAAGGCTCGATGTTAAATATCCGGACGATAAGAAGCTTAAGCTTATGGAGCTTTTGAAGGCGAATCCGCCCAAGAAGATACTGGGCAGGTCAGTTGTAGATATTAAGACGGCAGACGGCTATAAATTCATCTGCGACGACTCCTCATGGCTCATGTTGAGGCTGTCCGGAACCGAGCCCATACTTAGAGTTTATTCCGAAGGGCCGAGCGAAAAGAAGGCTACTGCGATACTTGAGGAAGGCAAGAGGATAGCGTACAGCGTCTAAAAAATGGATAAGTCACTAATACGTAATTTTTCAATAATAGCCCATATAGACCACGGCAAGTCCACGCTCGCCGACCGTATATTGCAATTCACCGGCGCCATAAGCGAGCGCGAGTTTCATGATCAGCTTCTGGATGATATGGACCTCGAAAGAGAGCGCGGCATAACGATCAAGGCGAGCGCCGTGCGGATAAACTATACCGCCAAGGATGGCAAGACATATGAGCTCAATCTGATAGACACCCCCGGGCATGTCGATTTTACATATGAGGTTTCCAAATCTGTAGGCGCTTGCGAAGGAGCGCTATTAGTAGTCGACGCGGCTCAAGGAGTTGAAGCTCAAACCGTGGCGAACCTTTATCTGGCCATGGAACATAATCTGAAGATAATTCCTGTCATAAATAAAATAGATCTCCCCAGCGCTCAGATAGAGCGGGTAAAAAAAGAGATTGCCGATATGCTTGCGCTGGAAGAGAATGATATAATTTTAGCCAGCGCAAAACTTGGGACCGGCACCGGCGATATCCTTGAAGCGGTTGTTAATAGGATACCCGCCCCTGGCGGAGACGTGGTTAACCCGCTGCAGTGTCTAATATTTGATTCAAAATTTGATATTTACAGAGGCGTAATAATTCTTATAAGAGTAATGAATGGTGTCTTGCGTAAAGGCATGAAGGTTATGATGATGTCAAATTCAAAGGCCTACGATGTCCTGGAAGTCGGCGTCTTCAACCCGCGCGAAGCGCAAGTTAGCGAGCTTTCGTGCGGCGAGGTAGGTTATATAGCTTGTAACGTGCGCGATGCGCGTGAAGTATGGGTAGGCGACACTATCACCGATTCCCAAAACCCCGCTCAAATCGCGCTCCCTGGATATAAGAAGGTTCACCCTATGGTCTTCAGCGGAATATATCCTGCTAATTCCGCTGATTTTCCTTCACTAAAAGAGGCTATCGAGAAACTGAGACTCTCCGACGCATCTTTCATATTTGAGCCCGAAAAGTCGGTCTCCCTTGGCATGGGTTTTAGATGCGGATTCCTGGGGCTTCTTCACATGGAGATAGTACAGGAGAGGCTCGAGCGCGAGTTTGACTTAAATCTAGTTGTTACGACCCCCAGCGTAATATACAAGATAACGACGAATACCGGCGAGATTCTGGAGATAGATAATCCGACGAAACTTCCTACTTCAGGGAGCATAACGAATGTAACGGAGCCGTATGTCAGGGCTTATATAATAACGCCGAAAGAATTCATAGGAAATATACTTGAGCTTTCCGAATCACGGCGCGGTGCTTATGTTTCAACCGAGTATATAGAGGAGACCCGGGCCCAGATAGTCTACGACCTGCCGTTATCCGAGGTAATTGTGGATTTTTGTGACAAGATAAAATCTATGACCAGGGGGTATGGCTCACTGAATTACGAGCTTCTCGACTACAGGCCTACGACGATAGCTAAGCTCGATATATTGATAAACGGCGAGATATATGACGCGTTCTCCTCTATAATATTTAAGGATAAGGCTTATTCCAAAGGTAAGGCTATTATTGAGAAGCTCAAAGAGAATATACCACGGCACCTTTTTCAGATAATACTCCAGGCGTCCATAGGAGGACAGATAATCGCCAGAGAAACTATAAAATCCGTAGGTAAGAACGTGACCGCGAAGTGTTACGGCGGAGATATAACGAGAAAACGCAAACTCTGGGAGAAACAGAAAGAGGGTAAGAAGAAGATGAAACAGTTTGGAAAAATTGACATACCGCAGGAAGCGTTCTTCGCGGCGCTCAAGGCATAGAAAAGGAAAAATGATAAAAGATAAAGTGAAGTCGCAGGTCAGGGAATGGGCGGAGTCTATTATAATAGCCGTAATACTCGCTCTGATTATCAGGGCTTTTGTGGTGCAGGCTTTTAAGATACCATCCGGTTCCATGATACCGACTTTTCAGGTCGGCGACAGGATATTTGTAAATAAATTCCTTTACGGTGCCAGGATTCCGTTTACGGATATACGTCTTCCGGCCCTGCGCAGGCCAATACGCGGGGATATTATAGTATTCCGTTCGCCGGAAGACGGAAAGAAGGATTTTGTAAAGAGGCTTATAGCCACGGAGGGCGAAACGGTCGAGATACGGGACGGCAAGATATATGTCGATAATAAGGTTGTTGTTGATCCGGCGGCTATACAAAGGGTCTACTATTATAATAACGGAGATTATGGAAGTCAATCGCAGGTGATAAAGGTGCCGAAAGATTCTTATTATGCCCTTGGCGATAACAGCGCAAGTTCTCGCGATTCGCGCTATTGGGGTTTTGTGCCTAAAAAAAACCTGATAGGTAAGGTCGTCGTTATATATTGGCCTATGCACAGGATGAAAGCTGTAAAATGAATTTAGCCAATAAGATATCTATAGCCAGAATAATATTGATACCTTTTTTTATAGCCGCGATAGTATATTCCAGACTAGGCGTGGCGCTGTTTTTATTTATGCTGGCCGTAATATCGGATGCGGCGGATGGTTTTATAGCCAGGGCGTTAAAACAAAAGACGGAATTTGGCACTATCCTCGATCCCATTGCCGACAAGCTTCTTCTGATGAGCGCCTACATAACGCTATCCATAGCTAATCTGAAGGAGCTCATAACGATACCTCCTTATGTCATGATAGTCGTTATATCAAGAGATGTGATAATTGTGCTCGGATCGATAATGATCTATATGATAAAAGGATCGCTCGAGGTATCTCCCAGTATAGTAGGTAAGATAACGACATTTTTCCAGATGATGACTATAGTAAGTGTGCTGGTACAGTTTAATTATTCCGCGATAGTATGGAATATTGCCGTCACCCTTACCATAGCTTCCGGCATAGATTATTTAGTAAAGGGATCCAGGTTGTTTAATGATAGTCATCATATTAAGAATGGAACAGCATAAATCATGATCGGCATATTGGCATTATTTTTAGCTGCTGTAGTATCCTACGTAATAGGGTCTTTTCCTACCAGCTATATTATAACGAAATCGATCAAGGGCACCGATATACGTAAAGCCGGATCCGGAAACGCAGGCGCTACCAACGTGCTAAGGACAGTAGGTAAGATACCTGCGCTTATAACTCTATTGGTAGATATGTTTAAGGGCGCTTTTGCCGTAACCATAGTCGGAGACTTTTTCTACGGATACGGGGTGGATCTTAACTATGATTTTTATCGCGGCTTATTGGCTCTCATTGTAGTATCCGGCCATATATGGTCGGTATTCCTGCATTTTAAAGGGGGTAAGGGTGTTGCAACAACTATAGGCGTCGGGTTTGCGTTAGCGCCTAACGTACTATGGCCATCGGTAGTTATTTGGATAGCTGTATTCATGTTGTCAGGGTATGTGTCACTTGCGTCGATCATTTCATTGGTGGCGTTTCCGATAATAGCGGTATTGCTAAATACTCCGATATATACGGTTTTGTTCAGTATAGCTATATGTGCACTTAGCATCTATAAGCATAAAGACAATATTGAAAGATTACTGAAGAGACAAGAGAATAAAATTAAGATATCAAAAAGTTAGTTTCCTGCCATTGACTTGTAAATAATCGTGTAGTATACTTACTAGGGTAACAAAAAGGGAGTTATTTTTTTTGTTAGTTAGCTAAAAAGTTTTAATAAGTAGTTATTAATGGGGTGTAATATGCGAGAAGTGATATTTAAGAACCTAACGTCATTAGCTTCCAGGAAGAAGGACATCGTCCTTAAGGAAGTCTTCGAGAAAGATGGAGTTATGGCGAAGACGGAAAGGCGGTGTTTTTATTTTATACGGAGGGTTGATCGACTTAGCGCAGATAATACTCTGGATAAATGGATCACTTCGCAAGGAGCCGGGGGGTCTCCAAATAGCAGGCGCTTCCATATATTGAAAGAACATAATGACTCTATTAACGAAGATAAGGTGATATGTCGAATAGAGGGGGAGTTTTTTGCCGTCGTGAACATGAATATATTCACGATAGGGTTCCTTCACTATTTTAAGGTGAGATTCGAAAGAAAAGCTATGGCAAAATAGGGGGGTGTGAATATGCCTTATTCAGCTACGAGAAGGCTATATAGTGTGGTTGGGAAGAAGGTTTCAAGATTTTTTGGCTACAGGAAAGCGAAGAGGTTGTATAATGAGATAAACAAGGATATGACGTCCGTGGAGACGCGTTTTATCAGGTCTAGGATGAATCAGGCTTAGACGCTTTAAAAAAGGCCCATAACAAGCAAGAATTGCTAAAAAATGGGCCTTTTTTTGTTTATATTAAGCCCTCGTACCTTGACAATGGCATATATGTGTGATATACTTTAATTTCTTTTTGAGGAGACTATATATGGACATGTTATCAAAGGTAAATTGGGTAGATATTCTGGTTGTAATTATAATGCTGAGAACGATTTACATATCTTTTCAGAATGGCTTAAGCCATGAGATATTCCCTCTTTTTGGAGCAGTATTAAAACTTATTTTAGCTCTCCATTTTTACAGTAAGCTGGGCTCTGCGTTACATGGGAGCATTAATTTCATTTCTGTGTCCGTATGCAATATGGCCAGTTTTCTGGCAATTGTGTTAATAATAGGATTCGCCATGATGTTTTTGAAGGGGCTGGTTGATGCCATAATAAAAGTTACGTGGCACCCGCTCATAGAGAAAATCGGCGGTATGGTGGTAGGTGTGATTAAGGGCGCTATTTCGGCGAGTATGGTGCTGATTTTTCTGGCGCTAGTTCCATTATCATATCTTCAATCTTCTATAAAAGACAAGTCGCTTTATGGAATGCTATTTTTGAATATAGGCCCAGCGATATACCTAACCGTATCGGGCGGCGGGGTAGGCGACAAAAGTATGGTTCAGGAGATAATTTCTAAAAAAGATATTACTGCTAAAGGCGATAAGGTGGTTAAGGCTCAGACCGAATGGGAAAGGGATTTTTATGATCGCGAAAAGAGAATCGGAGGAAAATAATGAAATTAGCTGAGTTATACAAGCTTGCTGTAAAAAAAGGGATAGGAAAGGATCCTCGGGGAGTTTCCGAGATAAAGGAAGAATTAAGGGGCGCAAAAAAAGAGTACAATAAAGCCAAAGGGGTCGATAAGAAAGCTTTTGATAAAGAATCTTTCACCAATCCTTACGCCGATACCAGGATACTTTATGGGGATCCCAAGCGCGAAGTAAATACGGTTATGGTGGGTATAGATATGGAGGCTCCGGAGATAATAGCTGCCGACAGGCTAATAGAGCGAGGTGTGCAGGTGGACCTTGTGATGGCGCATCACCCGGAAGGTGTGGCTTGGGCTAAGTTTCATGATGTCATGAAACTGCAAGTGGCGATGCTAGCCAAATGCGGAGTACCTAAAGAGGTCGGCTCAGCTCTTCTAAAGGATAGGATGGGGGAAGTTGAGCGGGCGGTAGCTCCTGCGAACCATTCCAGGGCAGTAGATATTGCGCGTCTTTTGGATATACCTTTCATGTGCGTGCATACTCCGGCCGATAATCATGTAGCCGACTATCTGCAGAGGCTTTTTGACAGAAAAAAACCTGCTAAGCTTTCGAACGTGCTGTCGATACTTAAGGATATACCCGAGTACGCGGACGGTCTTAAAAAGAATGCCGGGCCCAGGGTGCTTATAGGTGCTCCCGATAAAAAGGCCGGTCGTATATTTGTAGACATGACAGGCGGGACGGAAGGACCTAAAAAAATATTCCCTCGCCTTTCGCAGGCCGGGATCGGCACTATAGTTGCCATGCATTTGAGCGAGGAACATTTCCGTATTGCAAAGGATGAGTATATAAATGTCGTGATAGCCGGCCATATAGCCAGCGACAGCCTTGGACTTAACCTTCTTTTGGACAGTATCGAAAAGTCTGGAAAATTAGATATAATACCGGCATCAGGTTTTGTGAGGATAAAGAGATAAGTGTCTATACCCGAGCGCATAATAGAAGAGATACAGACTAAGTCAGATATAGTCGAGGTGTTATCACGTTATATCACATTAAAGAAAATAGGCAGAAATTACAAGACGACCTGCCCTTTCCATAACGAGAAGACCCCGTCTTTTGTAGTAAGCCCGGATAAACAGATATTCCATTGTTTCGGATGCGGAGCCGGCGGAAACGTATTCTCATTTGTGATGAAATATGAGAATGTCCAGTTCCCGGAAGCCATCGAGCTTCTCGCCGAAAAGGTGGGAGTGAAATTACCAAAACTAACGCGCGCGGGAGTTGACGATTCTTTTGCGGATAAGCTGTATGCCATAAATGACTTGGCATGCCGGTTCTTTCAGGATTCGCTAAACGGCAAACCCGGGACGAAGGATTATCTCGCCTCGAGGGGCATAAACGCCGCTAGCCTTAAAGATTTCAGAATTGGATATGCGCCGGACTCCTGGGAGTCGCTTTTAAATTTTTTCAGATCAAAATCTGTAGAGCCTAAAGTTCTTGAAAAAGCCGGGCTCGTCATCCCGAATGATAAGGGTGGCTATTACGACAGATTTAGAAACAGGGCCATATTTCCGATAATGGATTTAAGGGGCAGAGTTCTTGGCTTTGGGGCCAGGGTGTTGGATTCAAGCCTGCCGAAATATCTGAATTCACCCGAGACGATAATATATTCGAAAGGCAAAAATCTTTACGGTCTTAATTTCTCGAAAGACCATATAAAGAAAGAAAAATTTGCTCTGATAGTAGAAGGGTATTTGGACTTCATAATACCTTACCAGACTGGCGTAAAGAATATAATAGCGACGCTTGGAACATCGCTCACAACCGATCAGATAAAACTTTTAAAACGTTATACCAACACCGTCATAATGGTATACGATCCGGATGAGGCCGGCGAAACGGCTTCGCTTAGGAATCTGGATCTCTTTATAAGCGAGGATGTCAACGTATACATAGCCGAGTTGTCCGAGGGGCTGGATCCGGACAGCTATATAAGGAAGTTTGGCGCTGAGGATTTTCTTAAAAGGGTCAAGGGCGCCAAGAATATATTTGAATATAAACTCGATAAATTGAAGCTTAAGTTTGATATCAGTTCAACGAACGGTAAGATGGCTATAGTGGCGGCTATGCTGCCTACAATATCCAGGATAAACAATGCAGTATTCAAGTCCGAGCTGGTAAAGAAGTTGGCCGAGAGGCTTTCTGTCGATGAGGAAGCCATACGCTCGGAACTGAAGAAGGTTAAGACCGAAAGCTACGTGCCGAAATATGCGCCCCTTACGGCTGAGCTAAAGAAGACTAATAGGGGGGCGGAGCTTATGCTTTTAGCGCTGATGCTTGAAGGCGGGAAGTATATAGAGAATATTAAGGCAGCTTTAAAACTCGATGAATTAAAAGATACATCCGTAAGAGATGTCGTCTCGGTGGTGTTCAGCCTGCATGATACGAATATCGAGGTGACCGCTGTCAGACTTATGACAGAATTGTCAGAAAGCCCCGAAGGAGTAAAGCTCGTGTCCGAAGCCGCCAGTATAGTGGAGACTATAACGGATAACGATAAGGCAATCTCGGATTGCATAGCCAAGATTAAGAAGGATAATATGAAGGATAAGCTCAATATCATACAGCAAGAGATAAAGTTGGCGCACACAAGGCATGATGAAGAAGCGGTAAGGAAGCTTGTTTCCGCGTATAACGATTTTGTAAAAGTGCCGAAAGCTCAAATAATCTAACAAAGAATATGAAAAATATGAAAAAGAAAAAAATCATCTTAAAATCCGAAAAAAAAGTCATCCCCAGTCCAGCGTCGGGGACGGATACTGGTAAGAAGAGGTTAAAAGAGATAACCGCGCTCATAGCGCTCGGCAAAGAGAAGGGGCACCTCACTTTCGAAGAGGTAAATAATATATTGCCGGTTGATATAGTATCTTCCGAGGAGATAGATGAGATACTTGGGATCCTAGGTGAGGAGAATATCAAACTGGTCGACAGCGATGAAGACGCTGTCAAGGAAACTGTTGAAGATGAGAAGGTAGATGAGAAGGCTGAGGAAAAAGAGGAGAAAGAGGAAAAAGAGGAGAAAGCGGCGGAAAAAGAGGAATCCTCGAAATTCACCCATGTAGACGATCCTGTGAAGATGTATTTAAGGCAGATGGGGCAGATATCGCTTCTTACCCGCAAGGAAGAGATAGAAATAGCCGAGCGCATAAAAGTGGAGGAAGCAAAATACAGAGAGGCTATTTTGAGATTCAGGCTGGCGAAAACCAAGGCTCTCGAGGTGGCTAATGAAATAGTAACAAAAGATATAAACGCCGAAGAGCTTATAAATGCGGACCAAAAGACCAAAGGTGCCAGGCTAAAGAAAAAATTTCAGAGGATATATAACAATTTAAAGAAGGCCAGGAGCCAGTCCGCCGTAACCAAGATCATCAGGGATATGAACCTGGCGATGAATATAATCGAAGATATATCAAAATCCGCGGATAGATATCTGGAAGAATATTCAAAAGTGGAGGCCAGGCTTATTGTAGTTAAGAAGCAAAGGAATAGGGAAGAGGTAAAGAGGCTTTCCAAAAGGAAGAGGCAGATCGAAATAGAATTTGGGGAATCGATAAAAGATATAAGGGAACATTTCAAGCTGGTCAGGTCCACAGAGATAAAGTTTAATAAAGCCAAAAAAGAACTCGTAGGGGCAAACTTAAGGCTCGTAGTCAGCATAGCAAAAAAATATACAAACAGGGGCTTGTCGTTCCTAGACCTGATTCAGGAAGGTAATATAGGCCTGATGAAGGCTGTAGATAAATTCGAATATAAGCGCGGCTATAAGTTTTCGACATATGCTACATGGTGGATAAGACAGGCGATAACGCGTTCGATAGCCGATCAGTCGAGGACCATCAGGATACCGGTACATATGACCGAGACAATTAATAAACTTATAAAAGCGTCAAGGGCGCTCGTTCAGCAGAACGGCAAAGAGCCTACACCTGAAGAGATCGCGCATAAGATGAGGATGCCTGTTGATAAGGTCAGAGGCATCTTAAAGATAGCGCAGGAACCGATAAGTCTGCAGACTCCCATTGGAGATGAAGGAGATACACATTTCGGGGACTTTATCGAAGATAAACGTGCAGTCTCCCCGGCGAACGCAACGGCGTATTCTATGCTTAAAGAGCAGATGGACGATGTCCTAGGGACGTTAACCGAGCGCGAAAAGAAAGTTCTACGGTTAAGGTTCGGCATAGGAGACGGCTATCCGAGGACTCTTGAAGAGGTTGGGGCGGTATTCAAAGTCACGAGAGAACGCGTAAGACAGATCGAGGCCAAAGCCTTAAGAAAACTCAGGCATCCGACTCGTTCGAGAAAGTTAAGAAACTTCCTGGCGGCGGGAGCCTCGGAATAAAAACTTCCGTAAAAATCGACTTTACAATACAGCATATATTAAGTATAATACACTTTCGTTTGTAAAACAGATAAAGCTATATACTGACACAAACGGCTAATATCGGTGGAGAGGAAGGGGAACAGCGTCCCCACCGTTTAACTGTATAAGCGTTAAGGGGAAACCATAGGTTTCCCCTTAAAGAGAAAAAATCGAACAAGACTTGCTGCGTCTATAGAGATTTGGTCGTAGTGAGATTTTTTCGATGGGCCTATAGCTCAGCCTGGCAGAGCAGGAGACTCATAATCTCTTGGTCCAAGGTTCAAATCCTTGTGGGCCCACCATGTAGTAAAGCCTTTCCGGCGTTTAACACCGGAAAGGCTTTTGCGTTGAATGGGCCCACAAGGATTTGGACGTTTTGTTAGGTGTAAAGAAAGCTTGCTTCGTGCTATTGACAATTTTTGAAGGCTAGTGTATACTATAGTTGTGGGTGTATATTTTTTTTGATAATAAATTAAGTAAATTCGAAATGTATTTTTAAGTGTAGAGGTGTGTGATGAAAAAGATCATAAGAAAGTTAAAGAGATTATTCATCGAAGAGCTGGAAGTGCGTAGAAGCACATCGCCGCTTCTTATCCAGACATTAGCGGTTGGTGAGGCAGGTGGATCCGCCAAAGACGATCAGAGCGGTGCAGCCTCATCAGGTATTACTACGACGGCAGTAGGTGAAGAGGGTTCCGGAACTAATATAACTAAACCGATATATGAGAGTGGCAATCCGCCTATGCCTATCGCCGCGCCTACAACTCTAGCAATAGGCGAGGAAGGCAAGCCTAAAAAACCGCCTATATATATCGTCGCGCCGCCTGTAAATATTGCCTCGCCTACAACTCTAGCAATAGGCGAGGAAGGCAAGCCTCCTATGCCTGTTGTCGCGCCACCTGTAAATATTGTCTCGCCTACAACTCTAGCGGTAGGCGAGGAAGGCAATCCTCCTATGCCTGTTGTCGCGCCACCTCAACAAAAACCCCCACCAGGCGTGTGGAGCGGGACTCATAAAAATAGGCCCAAATAGTTTTTGGCCTAGATTGCTATTATATGCCGTCATGGCCTTGGTCGTGGCGGCATATGTGTAGAATTAAAAAGGGAGTCAAGATGAACAGGATGTCGAATAGCCTTAAAGGCAGAAAAGGCTTCACCCTCATTGAAATTATAATGGTAGTTATAATAGTGGGCGTCCTTGTGGCAATAGCGCTTCCTCAATACTCGGACTTTATTGAAAGGACGCGAACCACAGAAGCTGTAAATGCCATAGGGGCCATTAATCTTGCCGAGCAGGCAATAAGAATAGAAACGGGTGTCTATCTAAGCTGTGCTGATGCCGCGGCGATTACAGCAGGTTTAGGCGTAACAGTTGATGTCACAAACTGGACATACGCGACCGTTGCCAATGCCGGAGATTCTGTGGCAATAACGGCGACCAGGACAGCCGCAAATGGCGGCACCGCGGGGCAGACGATCGTATTTACATGGACAAATTGATAGCGTATAGTATTTTGGATGGCTCTAATCTTAAAGGAGGTATTAAAAATGGATTACTCTTTAGAGATTTATTTGATGTCTTCTAAAAAATCATAC
>Ga0268280_1001269_pt1 | contig 17448 bp, 18 predicted proteins | sample saktaG_9_FD_190139 | JGI IMG/M metagenome (GOLD analysis project Ga0268280, IMG submission 190139) | Saline water microbial communities from Sakinaw Lake, British Columbia, Canada - sak_2011_5_24_40m | ecosystem: Environmental > Aquatic > Non-marine Saline and Alkaline > Saline ... | reverse complement strand
TTCCCTTCTAATCGCTCGGTGGGCTCGTCGCCGGCCATCTTGACGTATCCGCCAAGCGGTATCGCCGAAAGACGGTATTCAGTTTCGTCTTTCTTAACGCTCCACAATTTCGGTCCGAATCCCAGAGAAAATATTTGTACATGAACTTTTAAGCGCTTAGCCGTTATGAAATGGCCAAACTCATGCGCAAGGACGAGAATACTCAATACAACGATGAAGTATACTAGCGACAACATATTGACCTCGTTTCTTCTTTGGCCCACGACACAGCGCCTAGTATGCCGCCTACCGTGAGATTTGGTTTGGATTTTACCTTTATTTTAACCAGCACTTTTTCGATAACCTTAGGGATATCGGAGAACTTTATTTTTCCTTCGAGATACCACTTTATAGCTTCCTCATCGGCTGCGCAGAGAACCGCAGGCGCCGTACCGCCGGCCTTGGCAGCCGAACGCGCCATGCCCAGACATGGGAACTTTTTATAGTCAGGCTTTCTGAAAGAAAGGCGAGCCGTCTTTACGAAATCTACAGGTTTCACTGCGCTTCTCGACCTGCGTGGATATGTAAGCGCGTATTGTATAGGTAACCTCATATCCGGGGTCGCCATCTGCGCCAAAACAGATCCATCGACAAACTCGACCATGGAATGGACTATAGCTTCCGGATGTATCAAAACCTCTATAGCGCTGTCATCAATGCCGAAAAGATATTTGGCCTCTATTATCTCCAAACCCTTATTCATCATAGTCGCTGAGTCTATTGATATCTTCTTTCCCATTTTCCATTTAGGGTGATCGAGGATGCGCGAGCTTGATATTTTATCGAAATCTTTTTTAGGCACGTTTAGGAGCGGGCCGCCTGAGCCGGTAAGATATATCTTCGATACACCGGCTCCGCCTGAAGCATCAATACACTGAAATATTGCGCTGTGCTCGCTGTCTACAGGTATTATCATTGTCTTTTTAAGCGACGCCAGATTCATTATGATCGGTCCTGCGCTGACAAGTGCCTCTTTATTAGCCAGAGCTATCCTCTTACCGCTACCGATAGCTTTTACCAGCGGCTCTATGCAGGCTGTTCCGGTAATCGCCATTACCACTATATCGACATCAGCCTGTGAAACTATTTCATTTAACCCTTCGCGTCCATGCACCACCCTGACGCCGCGAGGCAGTAGTTTCTTTATACCGGGGACCAGGCTCTCATTTCCTACGGCAACTACTTTAGGCCGGAAAGTCCGGGCTTGCGCCGCAAGACAGCTTATATCGGAATTCGCCGAGAGGGAAACGACCTCGAAATCTTTCTTAAGGCGCGAAATAACGTCCAGCGCGCTCTTGCCGATGGATCCGGTCGAACCGAGGATGGCGACGCGTACCCTCATTTCATCACCACCACTATATAAAAATAAAATATCGGAGCTGTAAATATGAGGCTATCGATGAGATCCAACATCCCGCCGAAACCCGATAGGTTAGAACCTGAGTCTTTCACATCGCAAGCCCTCTTAAGAAGAGACTCTGCAAGGTCCCCAACCTGAGCCAAAATTCCCAAAAGCAGGCCCAACGTAAAAAGGTGGATATAACTAACATCGGGAAGGTACGCTTTGCTTGCCAGAGCACTTCCTACGCTGAATATAAGACCGCCGATAGTGCCTTCCACCGTTTTGTGAGGACTGATTCTCGGTATCAGATTATGTTTACCTATCGATCCGCCTATAAAATACGCGCCAACATCGCCCATCTTCGTCACGAGGACCAGGAAAGCCACTAAAAGCGAACCATGCGGCAGAAATTTAAGCTTTATAAAGAATGAGAAGAACCAAGCTATGTATAATAATCCAAATACGGTGACCGCAATAGATATGAGCGCTTCCGAAGAATCCCGACGAGTGAATTGCAGAACAAACAGGAAGAGGCAGCTTATTACGATAAAAAATGGTTCGATCGTAAAATATCCTTCGGTACCCATCTGGAAATACACAATTAACGGGATTAGCATACCGAGAATTATCGTGAAATATTTATACACAAATATTCCGCGTCTCTCGGCCATATTTAGAAATTCAAACAGCGCAATGCCTATCATCGCCGATGCAAGAATAGAAAATACCCAGTTTGGGAACAAAAAAGTAATGAGGACCACGAGGGTGAGTATGATAAAGCTCGAGGCTATCCTTTTTTTAAGCGATACGCTATCCACCGAATCTCCTCTGGCGATTTTCGAACCAGGTTATTGCTTCCAGGAAATCTTTCCTCCTGAAGTCAGGCCACAAAACATCGGTTATTAGAACTTCGGCGTAAGATATCTGCCAAAGCAGAAAATTAGATATTCTGTATTCTCCGGAAGTCCTTATAAGAAGGTCCGGATCCGGAATATTTTTAGTATATAGATATTGGGAAAACACTATCTCGTTTATTTCGTCTACTTTAATTTTCGACGCTTTTACATCCATTGCAATAAGTCTGGCGGCGCGCGCTATCTCCGCCCTGGAGCCATAATTTAGCGCCAGGTTCACCGTAAAGGTGTAATTTTCGGCAGTATCGGCAATGGTCTTCTTAAGTTTGGATTTAAGAGGCTCCGGGATCCCATCGATATCGCCTGTTACCATTAATCTTATACGATCCTTCGCGAATTTTTCGAACTCCTTATCTATATAATCTTCAAGAAGCCCAAAGAGACCCATCACTTCATCCTTGGGACGTTTCCAGTTTTCGGTAGAGAAAGTATACAGCGTGATGACTTTTACACCGAGTTCTCTCGCGGAATTGACCGCCTCTCTGGCGCTTTCCACGCCGGCGCGATGTCCGGCTATCCTGGGAAGCCCACGGGCCTTGGCCCAGCGGCCGTTGCCGTCCATTATTATCGCTACATGTTGCGGGACTTTATTATTTTCCATATCCTTTAACTTAAATGGGGGACCATTACGGTCCCCCATCTCTATTTTATCATTCTTAAGCGAGCATTCCTATTTGACTACCGAAGAGCTCTCCGTCTGCTTAGACTCTTCTGCCAGCCTTGCCTCATCGGACAACCTTCCCTGCACTTCATCATACGACTTTTTGGTCATCTCTTTGGGCATTATTATTATCTCAACTCTGCGATTTACCGAGCGGCCGGATTTAGTATCGTTAGAATCGATGGGGCGATACTCACCATAGCCTATAGCCGACATCTTTTGAGGTTCCATCCCGCACTCGTCTATCAAATAATGCAGAACATTCGTAGCGCGCGACGCCGAAAGTTCCCAGTTGGACTTCCACCCGGAATGCTTTATCGGAACGCTGTCCGTATGCCCTTCTACGCCCACATTTCTCTCGGGAGCCGCTTCCTTTATTACGGAGGCTATCTTCCTTAAGACATCATGAGCATTACTTTTTAATTTCGCTTTTCCGGAATCAAATAATATATCGTTTGCCATGGTTATGACAAGGCCCCTTGAAGTCTGTTCAAGAAGAATCTGCTTGTCTGATATCTCTCTGGCAAGCCTGTCTTCGAGCATGCGCTTGGCCTGTTCGAGTTCTTCAACCTGGGTAGTAAGCCGTTTTATCTTAATTTCCTGTTCCGGTTTTCCTTTATAAAAATTCACAGCGCATCCGGAAGCGGTGATTGCGAATATACCTATAATAATTGCTAAAGCAAGTCTCTTCATACCAAACCCCTCCTTTTTCTATTTAAATGATATTAACATCCGCGCACCTTGAATGTCAAGGACTACTGGCGGGTAAATGTTTGCTTCCTGTCGCAACCGACAGATATAAGCACTATTTTTTTACCTAATATCTTCTGTATCCTGTTAAGATAGCGTTTCGCGTTAGCGGGAAGCTTAATATAAGAAGTCACCTGTGTCGTATCGGACTTCCAACCCGGAAGCTCCTCATATATAGGTTCCGCGCCTTGCATAGCCCTTAAGTTAGCCGGAAATCTATCGTAAGTCTTACCTTCAAATTTATACGCCGTACATATCTTTAGGCTGTCGAGGTCATCTAAGACATCCAGCTTGGTCACCACAACCTCATCCATGCCATTAACCGCTACAGAATGTTTGACGACCAGTGAATCAAACCATCCGCATCGCCTGGGACGGCCTGTCGTCGCACCAAACTCTTTGCCCTTTTTACGTATCCTTTCCATAAGATCGGGTCCGAACTCCGTAGGAAACGGCCCCTCGCCGACACGGGTCGTATAGGCTTTTACGACGCCTATGACTTTATCTATTTTATTTGGACCAACCCCGGTTCCTGTGCAAGCCCCGCCCGCAGTTGCATTAGAAGACGTCACGAAGGGGTACGTGCCGTGGTCCACATCAAGAAGAGTACCTTGAGCGCCTTCAAACATAACATTCTTTTTCTTCTTTATAGCCTCATTCAGTATATGTCCGGTATCGGTCACATACTTTCTTATCTTTGACGCATACGCCGTATATTCCGCATATATGGATTCGAAGTCGAACGCCGGCGCATCGTATATTTTAGAAAATATATCATTTTTTTCATCCAGATTATCTTTAAGCTTAGATCTGAAGACCTTGTCATCCAGAAGGTCGGCCATCCTTATACCGCTTCTGGCTACCTTATCGGAGTAACAGGGGCCTATACCTCTTTTTGTAGTGCCTATCTTCCCGTGTTTTCCTTCCTTAAGCTCGTCCAATTTACGGTGGTAAGGAAATATTACGTGAGCCTGGTCGCTTATTAACAGCCTACCATCGACCGATATATTCTGCTTTGCTATAGTCTCTATCTCCTCTAAAAGAGCCTTGGGATCAACAACGACTCCGTTGCCGATAATACATATCTTGCCTTTATGGAGTATGCCGGAAGGTATAAGGTGCAGTATAAACTCTTCACCTCCTATTACAACGGTATGGCCGGCATTATTTCCGCCCTGATACCTTACTATATAGTCGGCTTTGGCTGAATATATATCTATAACTTTACCCTTACCTTCATCGCCCCACTGGGCGCCCAAAATAACCGTATTAGGCATAGTATTCGATTATCTCCTTGGCGGAGCCGGAGGCGCCGGTGGCTTTGATGGAGGCTGAACCGAACGCGGAACCTGCGGCGGAACATTTATTGTAGGCGGAACCGGCACTCTGGGCACCCGTGACGCTGTCGCTGCCATGGCATTAGCCCTGCGCACCGTCTCAAGCTGCCTATTAAGCTTATCCGTCCTTATACGCAATGCTTCATTACGCACTCTGCCAAGTATCTTATCAAGCGTATCCTTGTCGAGATCATCAAGTTTTTTCCCCTGATACGCATAATACTCTTTGCCGTTCGGATCGACTTTCTTTTCAAGGCCCGGGATGAGGTTCAATATAGACTCTTCCCTGTCCAGATTTTTAGATATCTCAGCGGCAAGCTCGGATTTAGTCATATCCTTGCGCTCTTTTTTAGGAGCTTCCATTTTCTTCGATTCTTTGACCGGCACATTCTTATTAATCTCTTTGACCGGAGCGGTTTTATTGTCTATGGCTATTTCTTTTTTTTGAAATTTACCCTTCATCTTCTGCATCCAGCTTTCATTCTCCGCCGCAAAAGAAACCGACACCATCGCGATAACAATAGTTAATGCCAACACAGATATCTTCTTCATAGTCCCTCCTATGGGCTCATCGTGAATCCTACTTCGCATTCGATCGTCAAGCAACCCATTGCTTCGTAGGATTAGTTAGCTACGGTGACATCGTGAATATTTTGCGCGCAATCTCCGGATATTTTGCTATGAACCTCAGCTCATCCTCAGTAAGAGGCTTCTGTGTATGGACGTTAGCGTACCTTACGAGATCCAGTATCTTCGTGGCGTCCTTATCATCTTTAAATTTTATCTCAAGCTTATCATAGACATTCCTAAAACCTTTTATACCTGAGTACTCACCAGCGGTTATCTGCCGGCCGGTATCTATTATCTCCGGCTCGCCGCGCCCAAGTTCTTCAAAATCGTAAAGCTCGTAGTTGCGCCTGTCCTTTAACGCTCCGTCGGCATGTATACCGGATTCGTGCGCAAAAGCGTTGGCGCCCACTGCGGGCTGGTTTATCGGTATCGGCACGCCGAAAGCATACGAAGCGTACTTCGCTATCTTCCATGCATGCGACAGCTTAACGCGTTCATCCAATATATACCTTCCCCCTTTAAAACCACTGGAATACTTTATCGCGAGGATCACGCTTACCAGGTCGGCGTTACCGGCTCTCTCACCCATGCCGTTGACCGTAGTATTTATATAAGCATCCACGCCGGCATCTATCGCGGCCTTTGCTCCGGCCACCGACACACCTACGACCATACCCAAATCATTGTGACAGTGGAGCTCTATCGGCAGCTTAACCTCGCTAGCAAGAGCCTTTATCCTGTCATAGATAGTAAAAGGATCATCATATCCAAGGGTGTCGCAATATCTTATCCGGTCCGCTCCGGCCTTCTTCGCGGCGCGGGCAAATTTTATAAGATAATCTAGCTTTGTCCTGGATGCATCCTCGGCGTTTACGCCGAGGATCTTTATGCCGTGCTTTCTTGCTGCATAAACAGCTTCGGTCATCTCTCTTATAACGTCCTCTTTGGTATATTTACCCTGAAATTTCCCGCCTATCATCTGGTCCGAGGTCGATATCGATATATTAAGGTTTTCAACCTTCGTCAGCTTACAGGCTTTCTCAACATCTTCTTTTATGGCCCTTATCCATCCGCTTAAGACTATGGGCTTTAAAACTCCCATCTTAGCGAGCTCTAGGTTGGCATTAAGGTAATTCGTCTCATGCTTAGTCACAGGAAACCCGAACTCTGACTGGAATACACCCATATCGTTTAAGTACATGTTTATCATCGTCTTCTGCAGCTTCGCCAGCCCAAGTCTTGAAGTCTGCACGCCGTCCCTGTTAGTGACGTCGATTATATAGATCCTGTTTTCCTTTTTCGCCATTTTTTTTCTTTCCTTTTTTGGTTATTATACTTTTACAAGTTTTACTTCGTTTACGTTCTTCGCTTTTCTCATCTCTTCCAATACCGGTTTAGGCACATCACTGTCTATATTAAGGATACTGACTGCCTTCCCGCCCTTTTCGTCTCTTCCAAAAGACATCCCGGCTATATTAACGCCGTTATTACCCAATATAGTTCCAATAGTACCTATTATTCCGGGGACGTCATTATTCTGTACGAATAACATGTATCCTTCCGGTACCGAGTCCACATAGAATTCATTCAATTTGACTATTCTGGGAGCGACCTTTGTGAATAACGTCCCGACGAGAGAGCTCGTCATCTTGTCGGTCTCGATCTCGACGGATATAAGGTTCGCGAAGTCCTGTACTTCAGCTGTCTTAGTCTCGACCACATTTATCCCGCGCTCTTTCGATATCACCAGGGCGTTTACGAAATTAATAGTGTCCTGCAATATCGGCGTCAATATACCCTTCATGATAGAAACGGTAAAGGGCGTTAGGTCGTATTTTAATAGGTCTCCCACATACTTGATCTTGACCTTCTTTATGTGGCCTTCCACAAGCTGCGCCTGTATTGAACCCATCTTCTCGGCGAGCTTCAAGTACGGCTCTATAACCTTATACATCTCCACGTCGACACAAGGCACATTGACCGCGTTTTTAACGCCGCGGTTTAGCAGTGCGTCGCGGACGGTATTTGCGACCTCAACAGCGACATTAGTCTGCGCCTCTTCTGTAGAAGCTCCAAGATGAGGGGTAAGAACGACTTTATCAAGCCCTATAAGTTTTGATCCTTTTGGCGGCTCATTCTCATAAACATCGAAAGCCGCACCGGCTACCTTACCTTCCTCAATGGCCTTTACGAGCGCCTCTTCATCTATTATGCCGCCGCGTGCGCAATTTATCATACGTACGCCCTTTTTCATTACGGCAAATTCTTTTGCCGATATCATATGTTTAGTCTCGTCGGTGAGCGGCGTATGGACGGTGATATAATCGGACTTTTGAAATAGCGTCTTTAAGTCCACGTTCTCTATACCAAGATCCTTCGCCTTCTCGGCGGAAAGATACGGATCATATGCTATCACGGTCATGCCAAACGCTATAGCTCGTTTGGCGACCTCTGTGCCTATCCTGCCTAAGCCCACTATACCTAAGGTCTTGCCGTACAACTCGACGCCCATAAATTTTTTACGTTCCCACTCGCCCTTCTTCATCGATAGATCCGCCTGGGGTATGGTTCTTGAGAGGGCCATCATCATTGAAAACGTGTGTTCCGCCGTGGATATTGTATTTCCACCCGGAGTATTGACTACTATTATTCCTTTTTTAGACGCGGCTTCGACGTCGACATTGTCCAGTCCCACGCCGGCGCGGCCTATGATCTTAAGCTTATCAGCGGCATTTATGATATCCGCAGTAACCTTAGTGGCGCTTCTTACAAGGAGCGCGTCATAATCTTTTATGACTTTTTTTAGTTCTTCGGGGGTGAGTTTGGTATTTACATCTACCTTAAATTCCTTTTCCTTCTGTAATATATCAACAGCCTCTTTTGAAAGTGAATCGCTTATCAGCACCTTGAATGACATGAAGATTCTCCCTTGTATTATCCTATTATTTTTTTCGCCGCATCAAACCCAGCGCACGCCTTACACTTCCACCCCATCTTTAAAAGCGCCTCTTCAAGCGCTTTGATAGATTCTAGCGTATGCTCCCTGTCTATGCCGCCCATATGGGCGCATCTGAATATCTTTCCTTTGAGACTTTCCTGGCCGCCGGCGAACGTCACGCCGTATTCGGTCTTTAATAGTTTTATCAGGAGGTCTGCATCCATCCCCTCCGGAGTATTGACACCGGTAACCGCCGACGACGGCGACTTCGAAAAGACGCTCAACCCTATCGCTTTGGCAGCCTCGCGGAACGCCTTAGCCTGCGACTGATGTTCGGCTATGACATTGTCCACGCCTTTGCCGTTGATCGTTTCAACGGCCTTCTTCAATCCTATGACAAGAGTTATCGCCGACGTAAATGGCGTATCGGTATCAATATAAGCCTTTTTATATTTTTTAAAATTAAAGTAGAACTTCGGCAGCTTCGAGGTTTCCACAGCCTTCCACGCCTTTTCGCTTACCGTACAGAACGCGAGCCCCGGAGGTATCATGAGGCCTTTTTGAGATCCGCATATCGCTATATCGACTCCCCATTCATCGTTAAGAAAATCGTCGGCACCCAGGCCCGATATCGTATCTACCACAAACAGCGCGTTAGTGCTCCGTACTACCTCTCCTATCGCCTTTATATCAAATACCGTCGCTGTGGATGTTTCACAAAGGGTGGTATATACCCCTTTGGCATCGGGGTTAGCCTTAAGCACCTCTTTAACCTGCACGGGGCTCGGAGCGGAACCCCACTCCACGTCTATGTTTACAACATTCACGCCGTAAGCCTTGGCTATATCGCCGAACCTTTCGCCGAATTTACCTCCGCGCACCACTATTATCTTGTCCCCGGGCGAAAGGACGTTGACTATAGACGCTTCCATGGCGCCCGTACCACTTGAAGTGAACGTGAAGAGGTCGCCTTTTGTTTTAAATATCTTCCTTAACCCTTCGGTCGCATCCTTGAATATAGCCTGGTATTCCTTCGTCCTGTGATGTATCATCGGCTTAGCCATCTCGCTGCGTATATCTTCCGGTACCGGGGTCGGCCCCGGGGTCATCAAATAGCTCTTTTTCATCTTAAATCTCCTTATTTCTTCTTCGCGATACTCGCGACTACTTCGTCAACTATCCCATAGCTTTTGGCTTCGTCAGCTGACATAAAATAATCTCTATCAGTATCTTTCTTTATCTTATCGAGAGGTTGCTTGGTATGCTTGGCCAGTATTTCTTCTAGCCTTGCGCGTAACCTCAGTATCTCCTGAGCCTGTATACTTATATCGGTTGCCTGCCCCTGCACGCCACCCCAAGGTTGATGTATCATGATGCGCGCATGCGGAAGAGCATAGCGCTTTCCCTGAGTGCCCGCCGCCAGTAACACAGCACCCATACTCGTCGCCTGCCCCATGCAATATGTGTTAATATCCGGCTTCACGAACTGCATAGTATCATATATCGCCAGCCCGCTCGTTACCGAACCGCCCGGGGTATTTATATACATACTTATATCCTTATCCTGATCTTCCATTTGAAGGAACAAAAGCTGGGCTATAATTATATTCGCGACGTTATCGTCTACAGCTGTGCCAATAAATATTATCCTATCCTTAAGAAGTCTGGAATATATATCATAGGCCCTCTCGCCTCTGCCGGTCGTCTCTATTACCATAGGAATAAGTATGCTCATGCTTTACCCTCCTCGGTTACTTTTGCATTCTTTACCAAAAATTCTATCGCCTTGCCCTCTCTCAATTGCTCTTTAAGATCGTCGATCATGTCTTCGTGTGTATAATGCTCCTTGACCTCAGCTTCCGATTTTCCGGTTTCGGCAGCTATGGCCTTATAGGCCTCTTCGACGTCGCTATCTCCGACTTCTATCTTCTCAGCCCTTGCTATCGCATCCAGTATAAATAATAGCCTGACGCGGCGCACGGCGTCTATGCCGAACTTACCCCTTAGCTCTTCGTCTTTCTTATCGAGATCCTCTTTTTTAAACCCTTTCTCCGTAAGATGACGCTTAGCGTTCTCTACCATATACCCCAGCTGCCGCTTAACAAAACCGCCAGGTACGGCAAAGTCATTATCGTCTATGAGCTTTCCTAAAACCTTATTCTCAACTTCTGCCTCGGCACTGCGCTTGGCTTGTTCCAGAAGGCCGGTATCGATATCTTTTTTAAGACTATCCAGGCTATCCTTGCCCAACTCTTTGGCAAGCGCATCATTTATTTCGGGAAGTTTACGCACTTTAATATCTTTCACCTTCACATGATATATGGCCTTCTTACCGGCGAGGTCCTTATTAGGATAATCTTTGGAGAGAGTAACTTCAATATCTTTCTCATCCCCTTTCTTCATCCCGACCATGCCATCCGAAAGTCCTAATGCTATCGTGTCTTTATCGAGAAAGAGCCAAAGATCCTCTCTCTTCCTGTGAATCGGCTTACCGTTCGCCAGACAGTCTAAATCGCTGACAGCATAATCGCCCATCTGTAATGGCCTATCATCAGGAGACTCATATTTAGCATGCATCTGCTGCACGTTCTCGAGAGTCTTATCTATATCCGCCTTATCTATCGTTATTTTCTTTTGTGTGACAGCTATGCCTTTATAATTCTTCAGATTAAACTTAGGCCGCGTATCCACCTTAGCCTTAAATGACATCGCCTTACCTTCTTCGAATACCACATCGGTTATCTCGGGCGAGCCTATCGGTATAATGCCATGTTCCTTCAGTGCGGCTGCATAAGCATCGGAGAGCACGTGTTTAAGCGCTTCCTCCGAAGCATTCTTTGCATAATTCTTCTTAACGAGTTCTTTAGGAGCCTTGCCCGGCCTGAAACCCGGAATGCTGGCGACCTTAGTTATCTCATCATAAACTTCATCGAAGGCCTTATCAACGGACTCTTTAGTAACATCTATCTCTAGTAATGTTGAACATGCTTCTGTAGACTTAGCTTTTGATATCGCCATGACACCCTTTCTTTTTTTAAGGCAGTATTATATCACAAACCGCCCTACATTGTAAATTTTTCACCCAAGTATAATTCCCTGGCCTGTGGGCTTGATATGAGATCTTCCTTAGTCCCGGATATGAGTATCTTTCCGTCGGACATGAGGTAGGCTCTGTCGGTTATGGTAAGCGTCTCCCTCACATTATGGTCTGTCAGAAGTATCCCAAGCCCCTTATCGCGAAGTTCTTTTATGATCTCCTGACACTCGGCAACCGCTATCGGATCTATTCCGCTGAAAGGTTCATCCAGCAATATAAATAGCGGGTTTGTGACGAGCGCCCGCGTTATCTCAACGCGCCTCTTCTCGCCGCCTGACAAAGTATAGGCCTTGTTTTTGCGAAGATGGGTAATCTTCAGCTCGTTTAGAAGCTCATCACATCGTCTTTTTCGCTCCCGTGGGGAAAATCCCAGCGTCTCTAATACCGCCATTATATTCTCTTCCACGGTAAGCTTTCTGAATATCGAAGGATCCTGTGAAAGATACCCTATGCCAAATCGGGCGCGCATATGAAGAGGCATCTTCGTTATATCTTGTTTGTTAAAAATTATTCTGCCGAAGTCGGGTTCGACTATACCTGCTATCATATAAAACGTGGTCGTCTTTCCGGCGCCGTTGTGCCCCAAAAGGCCTACAATCTCCCCGCGTTTTACATTTATATCCACGGAGTTAACAACGCGCCGCGACCCGTACTCTTTTACCAGACCTGTAGTCTCTAAGAGATGCACTATTTCCTCTCCCCAAAAAGGTTCCCCGAAAGGCCGCCTTCCTGGTATATGACAAGCTTTGGCCTTCCGGTCAAAAGTATCTTTCTTTCGGATTCCACATATACCGCTTTATCGCTATAAGTTATATTCTCCCCCTGTCTTATCTTCACATTTCCCTCTGCAACTATCTCCTTTACCCGCCTGGTTGCAGGATCAAGGTTCACCGTTATCTTATCGGCGTCAATATTACCGTCATCGCCTGTTACCTTTACATTCTTTGAAAAATAAGCCTGATTATTCTCATAGTTAAATTCCACTTCACCATCGCAGGTTATCGTCGTCTTAGTCTTCTTGCCTTCCTTGGATGAGTCGTTCTTTGAATCAGTTGACCCACCCGCCATACCCCCGGCAAAGCCTTTTGTGCTGACTATCGTCGCCCTGACATCATTTTCTAGAGTAACGTTGTTTTTGGTCTTGTCATACATCCCGTCCTTGGCGGTTATCGTTGCCTCGGAATCATTACCGTAGGTTTTAGCAACAATATCATTTAATTTCATCTGAGTTTTAGAGACTGACTCTGCGGACTTACCGCTAACATCCCATTTCTTTTGTCCGCTATCTGACAGACCTTCTAAATTGAATGCCATCACCTTCTGCTGCATACCTTCTTTTTCGTCTTGCGTAGCGGCCGCGCCGGCCTTGCCGCAGCCGAAGACCGCTAACATTGCCGTCAGCATAATAATCAGGACTCTTTTATTAAGGCCTGATGAACATAATATTTTTAATCTTTGATTTTTAATATTTAGTTTTCCTTAGTCTTCCAACGCCTATGCATCCACACCCACTGGTCCGGATACTTTCTTATATAGCCTTCCAGGACATCCGACCAGCGCTGGGTATTAACCACCGCATCAGCTTCTTTATTGCCGGTATCCACAAGCTCTATCGGATTATTTACTATAAGCCTGCATCGTTTTCCATCTCTTATTACAACCGCCGGCACAAGAGACGCCCCCGTAGCCCTAGCTAAGACTGCGGGGCCAGCCGGAGTGTAGGCTTTCCTGCCCAGAAAATTAACAAATACGCCTTCTACTGAATCGACATCCTGATCGGCCACGATACCGACTATCCCATTAGACTTTAAAACTTTTAGTATCTTCCTTGGCGAATCGTCCCTGTACACGATATTGACGTCATGATAACGCCGCAGACTGTTTAAATATTCATCATACTTATGAAAATATATACGCTTACCGACCACTACACCGGGATACCCCTTTATCCTAAGCGTGGCCGCCAGCATCTCCCAATTGCCAATGTGACCGGTGATAATTATTATACCATTACCCTTTGAAAATTCGCGATCGAGTATCTCACTTCCTTCTACCTTTATAAAATCATCTATATTCTCTTTCGAGATTTTCGGAAATCTGACAAGCTCTACGGCATTTCTTGCTATATTCTTAAATACCTGGCAAGCTATCCGATGTATTTCTTTATCGGTCTTTTCGCCTCCGAAGACCGACCGGAGGTTTTCGAGCGTTATATCGGCGTATTTACGCGCCGTCAAAAAAGCCAAAAGCCCTATAAAATCAGCAAGCGCCAGGGCTACCGAAAGAGGAATTATATATACCAGGAAGGCTAGGCATCTCGCCAGATAATATAGAACATAACGCCTTAGCTTAAACTTCATACCTCACTTAAAATGGTCACTTTGTGAATCTTCCGGCGACCTCTTCCCATTTCCCCTGAGACTTTAGTATCATATCGCACACCTCGCGCACAGCCCCTCGACCACCCATCTTAGAAGTGACATAGTGCACGCTACTCTTCGTTTCATCAACCGCATTTGGAACGGCTACGGCGAATCCGACCCGTTTCAATACCGGTATATCTATGAGATCGTCTCCCACAAAGCATATCTCTTCAGGGGCGACTTTAAAACGCTTCAAAATATTCTCGAATGGTATGAGCTTATTCAGATACCCTTGATAAGCTTTGGCTACACGCATATCGCGAGCCCTAAGCGTCACTATACGCGACTTTTTTGCCGTGATGATGACGCTTGGAATACCGGCAGCTCTTAACAGGCTTATACCAAGACCGTCGGTCACATCGAAAAATTTAAGCTCGTCCCCGTAGATGGAGTATATTATACGGCCGTCTGTCATGACGCCGTCTATATCGATAATTAGGAGTTTCACCCGCTTTGCACGGTCTAATACAGCCTGGCTGATCGCTTGTGTCATGTTTTATGTATTATGTGCCATCGGTTATGAAATTAAACGAGTCCTGCCTTGAGCAGGTCCTGAACATCCAGAAGACCTATCGGACGATACTTATCGTCCACTACCGGCAACTCGTCTATCTTTTTCGAACGCAATATATCAAAAGCTTCTGCCGCGAGCCGACCGGCTTTTATAGTCGTAGGCCCCTTGGTCATTACACAGGAAACTTTCTTGTTAATAAGATCCGGCTCCGTCTCCAGATGCCGCCTGAGATCGCCATCCGTAAATATTCCAACGAGCCTGCCATTTTTATCGACGACGCTTGCCGAACCCGCCCGCGACTTAGTTATTATAACCAGGACTTTCTTTACCAGAGTTGAGTCCTTTACTATCGGATTCTCCCTGCCTTTTCGCATTATATCAGAGACCTTCAATATAAGACGTTTACCTAATATTCCTCCGGGATGATAGAACGCGAAATCCTTCTCCTTAAAACCCTTCTTTTCCAATAGAGCCACCGCCAACGCATCGCCCATCGCAAGCATCGCGGTAGTTGATGTGGTTGGAGCCAGCCCCAGAGGGCATGCTTCGCGTTTGACAGAAACATCTATAGTGTAGTCCGCGATGCCGGCAAGCGTTGATTTCGTATTGCCGGTCATGGCTATAAGTTTCGCGCCTATCTTCTTCACAATGGGGAGTATCCTTATTATCTCTTCGGTCTCTCCACTATTGGAAAGAGCAAGGACGAGATCATCTTTGGTTACACGGCCTAGATCGCCGTGCAGCCCTTCTGCCGGATGCAGATATAAAGACGGCGTTCCGGTCGACGAAAGCGTCGCCGATATCTTCTGGGCTATAAAACCCGGCTTCCCCATGCCGGTCACGATAACTTTTCCCTTTATTCTATATGCGGCATTCACAGCCTTTTCAAAATTATCATCGAGTTTTTTAATGAGGCCTGACAGCGCGTCGCGTTCTATTGTCAGAACTCTCTTAGCTATGGCTTTATACATTTTAGGAAACAGCCTCCCTGACTTTCTTAACCTTTTTCAGTATCGCTTCGAGATCCGATAACTTGATCATATTAGGCCCGTCGCTCGGAGCTCTATCCGGGTTTTCATGCACTTCTATAAATATACCGTCCGCGCCACACGCGGAAGCCGCAAGCGCCAAATACGGCACAAATTTCCTGTCCCCTCCGGACTTATCACCCATACCTCCGGGCATCTGAACTGAGTGTGTAGCGTCATATATTACGGGATACCCCATCTCTTTCATTATAGGTATGGCGCGAAAATCGCTTACAAGATTATTATATCCGAAGCTTACGCCCCTATCTGTAAGAATTATTTTTCTACATCCTGCGGACTCCACTTTTCTGACGACATTCTTCATGTCCCAGGGCGCTAAGAATTGCCCCTTCTTTATATTCACTACCTTACCGGTCCTCGCGGCCTCAATAATTAGATCGGTCTGGCGTGAAAGAAAAGCCGGTATCTGTATGACGTCGAGGACTTTTGCGGCTTCCTTAATCTCGTTTCGGCAATGAACATCGGATAGTACGGACACTTTCAGCTCTGATTTCACTTTCTTAAGTATCCTCAAGCCCTCTTTTAATCCGGGCCCCCTGTATGAATCTACGGAAGTGCGGTTTGCTTTATCAAAGCTCGACTTGTATATGAAAGAGAAGCCGGTGCGTCTGGCTATCGCTTTAAGTTCTTTGGCGTGGCGTACCGCGCTAGCCTCGGATTCTATGACGCAAGGCCCGGCTATTAATAAGGGCGGGTTATTACCGCCTATCTTTATGCCGTTTACTTCTACTATTCTCATTTCTCCCTTTCCTTCAACAGCGCGTCTTCGGCGCGTTTTAAGTCTTCCGGCCTATCTATCCCGACCGTGTCAAACTTCGTCTCTACCGTCTTTATCTTGTAACCGTATTCCAAAACCCTCAACTGCTCAAGCTTCTCGGCGTTCTCGAGCGAAGATTTAGGAAGATTTCTGAAAGTAAAAAGGAAATCCTTAGTGAACGCGTAAAGCCCTATATGTTTATAATAGGTCGGGCGCTTCTTTTCGTCCGACTCTCCGGTACGGTTATACGGTATTGAGTACCTGGAAAAATAGAGAGCGTAACCGTTCTTATCTATAACTACTTTCACTACATTGGAGTTTGTAAGCTCCGATTCGTCGTCTATCTTTTTTATCATCGTCGACATCTGGGCAATCTTCTCGTCCTTAAGCGCCAACACAAGATTATCTATCATTATCGGCTTTACAAGCGGTTCGTCTCCCTGAATATTGACCGCGATATCCACATCCAGCGGATTGACTACTTCGGCTAGTCTGTCTGTCCCTGAAGGCTGGTTAGGGGACGTATAGACAGCCTTACCTCCGAAAGATTCTACAGCCTTTATTATTCTTTCATCGTCGCAGGCCACGATCAGATCATCAAGCGTCTTAGCCTTTCGAGCGTTCTCCCACACATGCTGTACCACCGGTTTACCCAAGAGGTTTGCCAGAATTTTGCCCTCGAATCTGGTAGCGCCCCATCTGGCCGGTATAATTCCTATAGTTTTCATCTATCAAGCTCTCTTTCTATCCTATTTATAAGTTCTTCGGGATTCACAACTGCTATACCGATCTTCCCTACAACAATTCCCGCGGCGCAGTTTGCTATATACGCCGACTTCACGGGATCTCCGCCCGACGCCAGGCCGAGCGTATATGCCGCTATCACCGTATCGCCGGCGCCGGATACATCAAAAACCTCCTGCGCGACGGTAGGTATTTGTTCCATTGGTCTTCCTTTGCAAAAGACCGCCATACCATTCTCTCCCAAAGTAACAAGAGCTATCTTACACCCTATCTTCGTCAACAGCGCCTCGCCGGCTTTCCTCAAAGTCTTATC
>Ga0268280_1001267_pt1 | contig 17462 bp, 18 predicted proteins | sample saktaG_9_FD_190139 | JGI IMG/M metagenome (GOLD analysis project Ga0268280, IMG submission 190139) | Saline water microbial communities from Sakinaw Lake, British Columbia, Canada - sak_2011_5_24_40m | ecosystem: Environmental > Aquatic > Non-marine Saline and Alkaline > Saline ... | reverse complement strand
CATACGCTTTTTGTAAATCTCTGTTCTTTTATCTAATGTTTTGTTACCTTGGGGGTTCTTTTTGTATTTATCATAAAAATACCAACCTCCGACTAAAAGAATTAAAATTAAAATTAAACCCCATATCCAACCACCAGAACTAGATTTATCTTTACAGCCAGATAAACAACAATATCCATCTGAGGCAGTGGTTTCTCTATCACAAACCTGATTTTCAGCACAACTTGAAGCCCCACCAAGAGCACTACAAGTTTTATCTTTATTTACAGGGGCTGTACTATAATTCACCTGGTTTTTATCTGAAGTTATTTTTACTATTACTGGAATTATAATGCTTTGATTTTTTGAAGATATAGTAATAAACCCATCAAAACTACGTTTAGAAATAATTGTAAAACTGATTATAGCCCAATCATAGAAGTTATCTATTTCAGTTTCATTAATTTTTATTTCTTTATCAGAAGAGTTTATTATTAAATCAACAGATTCTCTATAAAGATTAACAAGCTCAATTTCAAAAGAGTTTTCATAATTATTTAAAGCAGTAAGATTAAATTCTTGTGGATTAATATTTAACAAGTCATCTAAATCTCTTGTTGAATCAATTACATCAGGAGTTTGAGAGGAATTACCAACTATTGTCGCGGGTATGCTGTAAGAACCTACTTTTAGAGTTGTTTTAACTGTTCCAGAAATCCCTGAAATTGGAATAGTTATTGTTTTAGATTGATCTTCGAAAATCCTTACTGTTTGTTTATAATTATTTGCTTCTAATTCTATAGATATATCTTGGTCAGAATTATAAGATTTTATAGTCAAAGAAATATCTCTAGTAGCATAAATATAACCTGGACTAAATGAGAGATAACTAGAATTACTTGCAACAACTGAGAAATTCCTTATTATGGGGTCTGCTTTTTGAACGCTATTTTCAGTATAAGTTATATCTTCGACCTTTAATTGATATTTTCCAGGAATATTTGGAACAACAGCATAATAAAAATAATTACCTTCTACTTTAACAAGCCCTGATTCTACAGGAGATTTATGTACGCTGTCTTCAAAGTAAACACCAAAGTTATCCTTATTTAAGGTTGTTAAAAAATTTCCAGATAATTCTACTTGTAATGTTTCTCCTGAATTAAGTGATGTTTTTTTTAAATCCAAAGCCAAGCCCAAAACTAAAAAAGAAGAACTATAAATAAAAAATATTAATATAAGAACAAAACTTAACAGATGATACCTTTCTTTTTTCATATTACATCAAGAATATTAGTATTAATAAAGATTATTGTTTTACTCTGTGGCGTAGCACCATGTCTTGTATAGCTACTCTTGAAGCCAACATATCTTCTTCTGAAACAAATTCTTTTACAAATGTAAGTGAAGTTTCATGATTGAGTAATCTTTCAAATGCAGAAACTGCTAAAGGATTCATACCATTTCTTATTGCGACTTCAGCATATTTTTTATTATTTCTAATTCCTTCAAACATAAGTTCTCTTTCACCCTCACCAGGCAACCAAATTTCAGTTATTGGAGCTCTACCATGAAAACCCAAACCATGACAAACACCACAATTTTTAGGATTTTCGTTTTGAGTATAAAGAATGACATCATGGTTAATAAAATCTTGACCAAATATTTCTCTTAAAGCAGGAGTAGCATTATACTCTTGTCTGCAATTTGAACAAACCTTTCTTATCAATCTTTGAGCAGCAACGCATCTTAAGCTATCTTGAAGTTGAGTGCCTTGAACTCCTAAATCAAGAAATCTAGAAACAACAGAAGTAGCATTATTTGTATGTAATGTACTAAAAACTAAATGACCTGTTTCTGAAGCCTGAACTGCTACATTTGCTGTTTCAGAATCCCTTATTTCTCCAACCAATAAAATATCTGGATCTTGTCTTAAAAGTCTTCTTAATAATTCTGCAAAAGTCAGACCAATCTCAGATCTAACTTGGGTTTGATTAATCCCTATTTGAGGTATTTCAATTGGATCTTCAACAGTGCTAATATTAACGTCGGGTTTATTTAATTCAGATATTGCTGCATAAAGAGTTGTTGTTTTTCCTGAACCCGTTGGACCTGTTACTAAAAACAAACCATTTGGAACATCAAGACCCTTTCTAAGTCTTACTAAATCACTCTCGCGATAACCTAATTTATTTAAGCTATAATTTCGGCTTCTGGGTAAAATTCTTAATACTGCTTTTTCTCCATGTAGAACCGGTATAACTGAAACTCTTAAGCTATAGCCTGCTAGTAGTCTTTCTTGCTGAACAATATAATCAGTTAATTCTGGATCATTAATCTTCCTTTTACCTTCTGGAGTTATACCCTCTACAACCTCTAGCTCTCTTGCCTTTTCACCAAACAAAATTGAACCATCTTGGGGCAACCTTTTTTCAGAAATATTAAGCTGTGCGTTTGTTTTTATAACATTGATTAAACCAGCCAAAACTCTTCTAGGCAATTTGGACTTAACTTCTGCTAAAGCACCATCAATTCTATATCTTATTCTTGGCTTGCCGTCGTCATCACTTTCACCACCAGGCTCAATGTGAATATCTGTTGCTGTTCTTTCTATTGCTCCCTTGAGCATAGCATAATAAGCTTTTAATGCACTTTCTTCTTCGTTAAAATCTTTTAATAATTGGCGGCACATATCCTTTGCATTAGGTCCATGAATTATATTGAGCATATAATTAAAAACAGGTGGAGAAAATAGAATAACTTCTAAATCACTTGGAGTAATTATTTCTCCGCCTCCAACTGGAATTAGATGTTGTTGGAAATAAGGAATTAAAACATTTTGAAGCAAATCTTCCATTTCTAAAGAAGTTGTCGGAGTGGGTTGATTTGTTCGCGGATCGGTTTTATAAGTATTAACTCCTAAAAGAATACGCCTTTCTGCTTCACCAGGTTTATATTTAATTAAAGACATTACACCATGATGATTAAAGAAATTAAATGCTTCTGCATTGTATCTTAGATTACCTGGAGAAGAGGGCTTTGTTTCGGGTTTGAGATTTAATAAGGGCATATCCCCATATTTATCATGAATAGCGCCTATTAATGATTCTAAACCAGCAAATTCTGTTTCTTCTATAAATCCTGCTGCTATTCCACTTTGTGTTAATCCCTCTTTTAATTCATTTACAGGACCATCAATATCTTCTTGAGTAAGTCCATCATAGGAGGGTCTTTTTACCCAACTAAAGTCATAAGACTGAAGCTTTGAACTGTGTGGTAATGTTTTTTCAGGCATCAATGAATATCTCTGATTTAATTTAAAAACATAGTTGAATAGCCAAGTATATATTAGAGTATATAGTATTAGCTCGCAGAGAGTTTATAACTCAATTAGTCTTTTTAATCTTAATATGAAAAGAACAAGTCCTATTTCAGAACTAGAAAGAATCTTTGCAATAAGAAAAGAATTGCCCTTGCTATTGAGGGGGACCTTTACAAGACATATAATTAATATCTTTAAAACTCCTTTCTTACCGACCCTTAATCCTGAAGGTGGATTTTTATTCTATGCAATTCCTGAAACATTCGACAGATTAGGTATTAAAATAAATAGGGAAGAAAACCGAACTAGAGATTATAACTTTATTTATGGATTGTGTAAGACTTGGGCTGGAATTCATACAGATTTTTATGAGGCAGAAAGATTAGGGGGTATAACTCTTGAACAATTACCTGCCTTTAATGCAATGCGTAAAAAAATGAAAGGTTCGATTATCGGATTTAATCCTCAAATTTCAGAGTTAAAATTATTTCCAGAATATTCTGGTAAGGGTCAATTAATAACTACTTCTGAACCTGTCGAATTAAGATGTAGTGGAGGAATTCCATTAAGGTATATTTCTTTTATAGAACCTTTAGGCGAATTAGATAAAAGCTTATTATTAGAAGAATATGAAAGAGCCATAGGACATAAATTAACTCCCGAAGAATTAGCTAGAACCTCATTAAAGTAGAATTATTTACTCATATCTTTAAGCTTCTTCAATGTAGCATCTAATTCTCTATCTCTTGGAAAAGGTCTTGGAGGCATTCCAGGTGGCATTCCAGGCCTCATCATTGGTCTTGGCATTGAACCTGGAATTATTCTTCTTGGCATACCCATTCCGCCTCTTGGTGGAAATGGTGGTCTTTGAGAATTAACAGGAGTTGAAGAGACATTTTTTCTTTTAAAGATCCATAATTCTAATTGTTTTCTAAATATCACTGCTAGTATCAAGATTATAATTAATAATACTAGTAACCATACCCACCAGTAACTCTTTTGAGAAGTAGGAGCAAGACAGCAAATATCTTCACCACTAGGACAATTATAAACTTCTGCTGTTTCTTTAGAAGTACAAGCAGATTTACAAGCATATTCTACTCCTCTTTCTTCACATTCGTTTGTGATAATGTCCTGCTTATTATTACAAACACCAGTACAGCATAAACCCGTATCAGAAGCAGAAATAAATCCTGTTGAACATTCTTGGTTTATAGAACATTTTAATCCAGATTTTTCACTACAAGTTTTTTCCACATCTTGAGAACCTACGCAACAAACGTAACCTACGCCCGAACAGACAAAATTATCTGACTGAGTTCCATTTGCCCTTAAACAATCTAAAGAGAACATACATTTATGTCCAAAACTAGTACATTGACTTCTAGGAGTTATACCTCCAGAAGATGCACTCTTTGGATTTGAAGCATAAAGTAAAATAGAAGTATCTCTTATTGAATCTCCATTCCAACATCCAGAACCCTGAACACTTGGAGATAATAAATAATTAATTCCGTTCTGGGCTTGTTCTGTTGATTTACCATATAAAGAAATTAAGGCAATTCCAGTATCATAATATCGCCTGCTAGTATCAGAAATCTGCCAGTATCCCTCTTTTCTTTGTTTATTAGAAATATCATTAAAGTAATCATCATAACCTGTAATCATATATAAGAAAGCAGAAGGAAAGACTCTTTCGTTTTCTGTATTTGAAGTCATTAAATAGGGTAATATTTTATCCCTTAGACTTGAATCTTTTTTGTTTAATGCCATTGTAGCCCATAAACTTCCTTCATAGTTACAATTTACTCCTTGTTTAAAACAAAGAGAATTAACCTTAGCATTAGTTGTTCCACCAATTGCTGCTGTTTGGGTTGTTGTTGATAAGTAATAGGTGCTTGATGTCTTTTTTCTAAAGTGGGTTGCAGTTAAAAAATCTTTATTACAAGAAATACTAAATTCCTTGTCATAACAACCAGGAATTATTTCTAACCAGAACCCATTATAAGCACTTCTAAAACAAGCACCAGCACTTCCAGTAATAGTTTTGTCTTGATTTACATAAACTGTTTTTATTGTTCCATCATAGGTTATCTTACATTCTGCCTTTTCTTCGGCATTTGAATCTATTTGTAAATACCATACTAGCTCAGAAGGAATTACAGTTTGATTTAATAACCAGCTTTTTATTTTAGTTGTATCTTCGCCAACATAGTCTAATGCTAAAAAGGCTAAAGAAGTATCTTTTAAATTACAACCAGATTTTGGCCAACATTCGTCATTGTTTGCACGAGCTTTTAATTCAGCTTTTATCTTAGAGTTCATTTCAGAATCATAACCCAAAGCAAGTAAACTCCAAGATAATTCTTCTTCTGTTAAGATTCCAACACCCTTATTATCAATTTGTGTTTTTAAACAATCAAACGATTTATCAAAATTAGAAATAGTTGAAGGAGTAGAATTAGTAGTTTCATTTGCGGCTAGGACAAAGCTAAATAAAAATAAACTAAAAATAAATACACCTAAAGCCAAGTACAACCCTTTTTTATTCATCTTATAATTAAATAAATCCCCTTTAAAACCCTTTCGCTAGTTCCGAGTTTTAAATTTTATCAAAAAGCTTATATAATCTGAACAACTAAATGAATTATGCCTGAAAGAAGAGTTTTAACTTATACTAAAATCGAGGGGGGACTAGGAGAATATGTTCTTGGAAGATTTGATACTATACTCCATATTAAATGTCCAATTGATAGAACTAATTTAATTCAATCTCAACAACAAGACTCGACAGATTTTTGTCCAAATTGTGGAACCAGATATGATTCTCTTGTACCTGAAGAAATGTTAAAAACAGCTTCTGCAAGAGTTTCAAATTTACCTCGTGAGCTTCAAGAATTAAGAGAAGAAGAACAGAAACTTGTTGCAATAATAACTGCTGCAAGAGAAAGAGGAATTTAATTCTTATTAAATCTGTCTTTAGAATATCCTGCCAAAGCAAAACTTTTCTTTACCGCATAACTAACTGGATTTTTAGACTTCATTTCTTCTTGAGTCGGAATTATTCCAATCTCTTTGTAATATGGCTTATCAAAATTAGGAGGTAATTTAGGTTTTGTTTTTGCATACCACATTAATTGTCCTTTAATATAACTTGGTGGAAGTTGCTCTGTATTTTTTGCATTCCATAACTCGACTTCTTTTTGGATTCTTTCATCGGGCATTTTTAATGACTTGAAAAAACTTAATAAAATAAAGAGAGCTCTCTTTCTTCCATCGCCCATTCCTTGCAAAATCTTGTTTATGGATGGTGGATATATTTTTGAACTAAATTCTCGAATAGTTATTTCTTTATATTTTTTATTCTCGCCACTTGCTTCGTTTTGATTATTTCCTTTACTTACCTTGCTTATATCAAATTTTTCTTCAGGGATTTTATATTCTATTGCTTCAATTAAAAGACGCTGAGCTTCATTAACTTTAGACTCAGGCATGAAATCTTTGACTTTGACTTTAAGAGGATTTGCGTCGCGAATCATATCAAAGTTTTTTACTTCACTTGAATCAATAACAACACTTGCTAAGGCTGTTTTTTCATGTAATGAATAGGGCATTCTAAATAAGTGTCTTGAAGAAACTAAAATAACGTCAAGTCCTAGAACCTCAAAAATATCTTCAACTATTGCTTGCTCATTAAAATTGTCTGGATGAGTCTTAGAGTTCTTATCACAAATTCTACAGGTAAAAAATTTACTTTTACTCAACTCGACCATTTCCTTAGAACAATTTGGACATCTAATTATTCTTTTTCTTTTAAAATTATCTAGAGTATTTTCAAGTCGAGTTTTACAACTAGAACAAATATAAAGAACTTGAAAAGTTTCTTCACTTAAATTTTTGCAAGTTTCACATCTTACTCCACGTTTAAACTTCGCCATGGATTTAGAGTCCTCAGTGGACATTTCTTTCTCGAGAAAAACACGGGATTTTTCTTTCAAGTAGGCACAAATCCTTCTTGGCCATTCTGGAAACATCTCACAGGTTTTTTTCCCTGATAATTCTTGAGGAAATGCTTTCCAAGGAACAAGAACATGAAAACCTTTTGAGCCCGAATTATGAAGCAACACCGGATAATCTCCTCCAAAAAAAGACTCTGTTTCTTTAACAGAAACATCATAAACTACTTCAGTTGCTTTTTCAGCGATATTTTTTATTTTAATGACGCCAATATCTGATTTAAATAAGGATTCATAATTTTTAATAATTCTAAGAGATTCGTCATTAAACTCTATTGCCTTATGCTTCCTAAACCAAACTATAACCTTTTTTATCCTCTCTAGATTTGCTCTTTCTTTTCTTAAGGTAACATGCTCTGACCTATGGCTTAAAAACTTTTTTGGCTTAATTTGTTGATAAACCTTTTTTAGCCCTGAAATTGGAAAAGTTCTTTCCCTAGGATAAGGGGAGAATTTATTTCTGGCTCTCCTAAATTCAGGTATTTGAATCTCTGACTTGGGAATTTTAATGATATAAACAAAACTACCCTTAAACATATTTCCTTGAGGCAATAAATGGGGTTTATTATATTCTGTTGAAAGTGAACAGGATATTCCATTTAGTTTACATAACCAAACTAATTCTTTAATCAACCTATGTGCTACGGATTTAGCTACTATTCCGTATTCTCCTACTTTATAACCATCCCCCCTTAAATAACCCTTTAACAATTCCAAAAATAGTTTTTTATTTAAGTTCCAAGAAAAAGGAGGCAGGTGCTTATTCTTAGATTTTCCACAGTAATCTTCAAAAAAGCAGGCCCATTCTTTTGAATGAATTAATATCTGGGTTGTATTTGGATTCGGGTGCCTTATTGATATCTTTCTTTTTGTAATTTTATTCAAAAGAGCAGTACAATCTTTAATGTAATCCTTTTCATTGGTATTAAAACTAAAACCCGTCTGATTAATAACTTTAGTAACATGTCCTTCTGCTAGATAATATCCAATTAATCTCATTAGTTCTCCATTGATCTTTATTTTATTTGTTAGTATTTTTGCGTCAAATTGGTTACTGGCAAAACTAAAAGAGTTTTTTACATAATCTAAGGTTTTAGTGGCGGGATTCTTACTAGAATTAAGAGTAACTAAAAAGTCTCCTTTTTTTAATTCTGATACTTTTTTTTGAATAACTTCTCCTTCTTTAAAAACAAAGACAGAATGGTGCGCGGTTGTTTTTATTGGAGTTTTACTAGTCTCATAAAAGATATCGAAAACCTTATCTTTGTGCTCTATAGAATCATAAACTTCCGCGAACTGAATCTTTTTTTTAAAGTTAAGTGAAAGAACTTTTATTTTTTGACCCTTCTTAAATAAACTAATAGCATCTTTAATGGATATTAATTGATTTCCTTGTTTATTTTGTATTAAAATAGGAGTATCTCCTGTTACACTAAACTTCAATCCAATATTTTCAACACCGCAAGAATTTAATGCTTGAATAATAGAGCTTGCTGCTTTTTTACTGTATTCAGGATATTTACAATCAATATCAATAAGCAAATCCCAACCAACACGCAGTTCATTTAATTGTTTTTCAGACATGCCTGTTGATAATTCAAGAGGATCTTTCCAGATTTCTTCTGAACAATGAAAACTTGTTGCTCCTTTTTTTGCAAACTCCATTATATCTGATTCATATTGAAAACTATCTGGTCGTTTACCAAAACCTTCAAAATATCTTGGCACACACTCGCGATTTTTAGAAAACGCAAGCATAGCTTTACGAACATCTGCTCTAGAATAATAGGCTTGGGCAATAGCTCGAACTCTTTGTTCTTTTAAACTTAATTCCTTCACAGGCTCCTGTTGTTCTTGTTGTCCTTCTTGTTCACTAGGTTTATTTTGCTCTTTTTGCACTCTCTGTTCTTCTACCATAATAATCCACAATAGCAGAAGTTTAAATGCCTTTCTTACTTTCATTCAGTAACAAGAAGAAGATTATATTGGGTAGCTAGCGACTATTCACTAAACTGCTTTATTTTTATTCCTAACTCTTCAGATAAAACCTTTAAAAATTCTTTGTGAGTAGTAATGCATCTTCCAACATTTACAATATACCTTCCAAAATAACTTAAATTCTTTCTTTTTCCGTTAAGATTTAAATTAGCAGGTGTTGTATTACTATTTGAATCTGTCAAAAACCCCCTCATATATTCGGGATAATTCAACTTTTCTATTTCAGTTAATTGTTTTGGTATTTCAATAAAAGTTTTTGACTTTTCAGCAGAAAAAATAGGCCATTTTATTCCTAAAAATGGGGCAACGAGGCTTATTTTATTATTTAAAAGTTTTATTTCCCAAATAATTCTTGGTTTATCTCCTTTAAGAAACTGCATGATTATCTTCTTAGAGACATCAGATTCATCTTTTATTGCCTGATAATTTCCTTCGACAGTTTTTTTCTCAAAGATTATTTTTGGTTTTATCATAATAGGAAAAGAAGGTAGGGGATATATAAATATTGTGAGCCTCAAAAGTAAGTTGGAATTTTATTTCTAAGTATTACCCCCTAGAAAGGTTTTAAGAACAAATTGCTAAAAGTGTTATTCTTAAGTAGTGACAAATAGAAAGGTTTAAAAGGTTTATTTTATTAGGCAAAACATGGAAGATGTAAGGGAAGATGCAATGGCACTTGAAACAAATAGGAGTATACACCCTGCGACAAGGATTGTGGGAACTGCAATTCTAGGAGGTTTAGCTACTCTCTTAGGTGGAATTGCAGGAAGTATTGAGGGTCTCTTCTCAAGTTTCGCAATGCCTACAAATAGTAGAGCCCTTTATCGAAAAGTTCCTAGGGAATTAGAAATGGCTTTTAAATCAAAATTAAAAAAAAGCTACTTTGAGAGAATTTTTGATTGTACATATTCAGCAGTTAAATATCCAGTTCGTGTAGCCGGAAATATTGGCCTGCTTGGTGAAGCCCTAAGAAGATTTTCAGTAGGAGATATTACACCTGGTTTGATTTTAGCTACTACAAATGCAATTAGTTTAAGTTATGAAGTTTATCGGGCAAGAAAGCGTTCTGCTGAAAAGGAGATATAATTTTATGGTAACAAACCATTCATTAGCCCCAACAACCTACTCAAATAAACTGACTTTCGTAAGCTTTAAAAGCAGGTATTTATTAGTTTTAGTAGGTGTTGGTAAAGAATCACCTTAGAATTCTGGGAAAATACATAAAATGACAACACTAGAAGACCAATTAGAAGGAGAATTTAATGAGTTAGATATATCTATAAAAAACCGGGAATCTGTAAAAACATATTTAAATCTTTTAAAAATAAAAGATCAACAAACTTATGAACATTCTATCAGGGTTGGGCTTCTTTCTTCAAGAATAGCTAGACATATGCACCTTGATCCTAAAGCAATGCTTTTTGCAGGAACACTTCATGATATTGGAAAAGCACTTATCCCACCCGAGACACTACAAAAAACAGAAGGATTTGATGAAAAAGATATGGTTAAGATGAAAAAACATCCAGAAAGCTCTTATCAAATGTTAAGGGGAGTACATGAATTTTCTGCAGAAATTGCTCTAAGACACCACATTTACCAAGAAAAAGGTTATCCAAAAAGATTACCTAAATCAAACATACCTTTCTCTTCTAATAGTCAATTAATGATTAATTTTTTTGCTAGAATATTGTCTTTAGCTGACTTTTATGATGCAGTTAGTTTAAGAGTAAATGATAAATTTGGTGAAAAAAGAAAATTAAGTTCTGATGAAGTTAGAGCTATTGTATTAATGAAAAATAGAGACCAAAAACACTTAATTGAAGATCTTTATGCAAATGGAATATTTGGAGATGAAACCACAAGAATAGAAGCTCCTGATTCTCAAGACTTTTTGTATACTTCTCTTTGGCAAGGATGGACTGGTGAAAGAAATCCAAAAGAAGTAAGAAGACATGTAACACTTGCCTGCGCTTTAGAACCTCTTTCTGATAAAGTTGGATGTACTACAAGAGAAAGTGATTTAAATCCTCATCAAAAACTAGAATATTTTATAACAGGAGCTATTAATATTGGTGATGCTTTTGAAGACCTTGCACAGAGAACTTTAGAGTTAGGTAGACAACCAGCACTTATTTATGATGCTGCATACAAGGCACAAGCAGATTGTAAAAAAAATAGAGCTGGTGGAAGAGTTAATCAAGGAATAATTGAAATGTTAGTTCCTATTGTAACTGCTCAAGTTTTATTTGATCCAAGATACCAAGCACCTCCTGCTGAAATTCTTGAAAGAGCTAAAGGAGTAATGCAAAAAACAAGTCCTGAAGATGTTAAAGAATTAGTTAAAATGAAAAGATTAGCCTATGATTTAAGTGGATATCATGATAGACCTGTTCCGGAATATCCTGAAGTAGAAAATGTATATGGTTATTATGCCACGGATTTACAACATTCTGAAAAACCGACAAGTATAAAACATAACGAAGAGTTTGTTTTAGGGTTCCCAACAATAAGAAAAATTCATGATTTAATTATGGCTAGCAAAAGAAAAGGACTTAATAGAAAAGTTGAAGAAGCTTATACTGAAATGAGAAGAACAAACCACTCTGAAGCAGCAGCTGGCTTAACTGCTGATTGTACTGCTTGTGGAATTTATCTTGTTCTTTCGCATCATCCTAAAGATAAGGTGGTTAGATAAAAATGGAAGAAAGACTAAGACCAACAGATGAAGAAGTAAAAAGATGGTTAGTCTCGACTCTCCAGCACTCCTGTCATGTTGAATACTTTTTAGATAGATTAAAGCTTGGAGACGAAGATCCAGAAAGACCTCATGATTTAGTTGGCCCTGGAAATAAATATGAATGGAAAGTGATAGAAGGATTTGCACTACAGTATAGAGACCCAAAACCAGATTTTAAAACATATATTCTTCCGGTATTAAATTTACATAGGCAACAATATCATCATCGGAAATGGAATGATCCTAATCCAAATGATGATACCAAGCCCATAGCAATAGCTTCAACAGGAGATTTGCTTCTAGGAGCAACTGATGCGAATTGTTCTCTTCTTGAAAATAGAGGTTATCAAGGCGGAGCACACGATTATGAAGGAGTAATTGAAATTGCTAAGAAAAATCCACCCCACAGAAGACCCTGGATGCTTATAGTACTTCCGCAAATGCGAGAACTAGAACAACCTAAGTTAGAACAGATTACCTCCTTAGATAATTTTCCTAATATCGGACTAAAAGATAGTGTTTATGATTCAATTGAAAGAAGAACTCGAGAAGCAGTTGAAACATTAAGACGAGAGCAAGGATATGCACTTTAGTAAAAACCCAAGGGGAACATACAAGAGTTTAATAAATAAATCTCTAAATAAGTTAAAATGATAAAAAAACCTACACAATACGAATTAACTAGTGCCGACATTTTATCCCTAAGAGATTATCTTACTTCTCATGGATTTTCACTTAGAAAAGCTCCTATTTCTGTAGATATAATCGATGCTACTGGTGTAAAAAAAGGACGTATATTAGGTCAGACTCTTGGGGCGATGCCATTACTTAATACAAATAGTGTTGCACAATTACAAGTTTATGAAGATGAAGCTCTAGAGAACCTAGTTAAAGATTTTTATAAGCAATCTGAAAGATAGTTAAAGTTTCCCCTAATTAATTTGACTGACAATTTAGATAGATTTAAAAATTAGTATTTATTAGATTTATTGAGGTGTTTCGCCTCAGCGAATTCTGAGAAAAATTAAAATGGAAAATATAAAAAACGTAGCAGATTATATAATTGAAGGCGGTCTTAAAGAAAGAGTATTTAAAGATTCAAGGGGACAAAAATATAGGATTGCTTCAGTTTTTCCCATAGGAAGGAATCAGGTGGATTCTTTTGCAGTTTGTATTGACGAAAGAGAACAGCGTCACACCTGTAGATTAGGTTCACTTCTAAAAGATTTAGAAGCAAAATAGGTTAGATATAAGTTTTATTTAATAATCTTTTTTATTAAAGCTATTACTTCTATTGGACTATTAGCTATTTGGATATTTTTTCCACCAATTTTTTTAAAGAATGATTTTGTTAATCTGTCATGAAAGAAAAGAGTACTTATGTCGCCATAAGAAAAGGGTTAGCGAATGCAGAGAAGGACATTGGTAAAGGAAAATATTATAGAGCATTAGCAAGATTAAGGGTTGCTTCAACGGATATACGGGGAGGATATGGAGGGGGATTTTTAACGGGAGATGAGACAGATAGGAGCGTTGAAGAACTCAGAGGAGTATCTAACTATTTAAGTAGGGCGGACTGTCATTTAACCGAGAAAGTCAAAGCAATGGTGGATGGTTTGGGAAATGGGCGCCCTTCTCGTTCTGGATTAGTAGGAAAAGCCACAGTAACAGCTTCAATAGTTAGAATTCTCGGAGGCATATTTTTTTTATCAACTAACATAACAGGCAACGCAATCGCAAATGTTAGCCAAAGTTCAGGAAATATATTAGGCGTAGTTCTTTTAGTGGTTGGTTTAGTTGCGGGTTTTTTCTGGGTGACTGGGAAAACTCACTAGTTTTCATGGCCCCGAAAATCAATGATTTTCGCGGAGAAAAAATAAAACGAAAGTTTTAAAAGCTTTAAAATTCTAATATAAACATATACCCCCTAGGTTTGCACCGCAACCCTAGGTTTTTTATTCTAATGGCAGAAAGAGAAAACAAAGAGAGAGAGTTATCATTTTCATTGACGGAAGCAATCTTTATTATAGTTTGAGAGATCTAAAAGTCGCGAAGATTGATTTTCAAAAACTCGTGAAAATGTTGGAAAAAGATAGGCTGTTAGTTTCGGTTTATTATTATAATGCCCCTTTAGATATAAGTGTAGATTCTAAAAAATATTGGGAGCAACAAAAGTTTTTTGATGCTTTAAGGAGAATTCCAGGATTTAATGTAGTTCTTGCAAGATTAAGAAAACATAGAAATAAAGATGGAACTTTTGGTTTTGAGGTTAAAGGAGACGATATTTATTTAGCTGTTGATTTAGTCTCTGGTGCTTATGAAAATCTTTACGATACTGCTTTAATTGTTTCAGGAGATGAAGATTTTGTTCCTGCTATCAGGAAAGCCCAGAAACTCGGAAAGAAAGTTGAGAATATTTATTTTTGCACAACTTCGTCTAATTATTTGAAAAAGACTTGTAACTCATCTTTCTGTATAGATAAGGAAATAGCTAAATCAATAGAATTAAAATAAAAATAAGAGCCCGGCATTGCCCGAAGACCATACCGGGGAACATATTAGTATATTAACCTATTACTACTTTAAAAAACCTTCGGTTGAGTAAATTTTAAACAAAAGTCAGCCCCAAAAAATCTTCTTTTAGAAAAAGAAGCAAAACTTAGATAGTCAGCCCCTAACGAAACGAACAAGTGCCTTCTCTAATAAATTGCCCGCCCAAAAAAATATTATTTCCTATTTCTTTGTCTTAACTCTAACTTGTAGGCATTCTCAAAAATTGAAACTAATTATGTTAGGTGACCTCGCCCTCGAGTGAGCTCGAGGAATTTTCTTTAGAAAATTCACTCCTGACGAACTCAGAGTGGAGAGGCTTGTCTTAATTCAAATAAAAGAAAGACAAGAGTTTTTTCTGAGGCGGATTAAGAAATTTAAATCTCCAATTCGTAGGGCGGGGGACGGAAAAAGCTTTTTGCTTCTTTTTTTAAAAGAAGAAGTTATGGGGCACTTTTCGTTTTAATTAGTTTCTAGTTAGCCAGAAGGTAGTGCTGGTGGTTGAGGTATAGAACTTCCACCATTAGCGATAGGAGAAGCATCTCCAGTTAGCCAAAAATAGATTCCAATTCCTGCTCCGATTAAGATTAGAATTATTAAAATCCAAATCCAAGCTGAGCCTCTTTTATTTTTTATCATTTTAATTATTGTGGAATTTGCGGAGGATTTATATTTGAATTTCCCGATGTTCCAAGTTGACAATCTGATGGAACCTTGAACAATACACCTTCTCCGAGTTGATAAACTTCAAATAAAAGCAATTCATACCAATCAAGACTTGCTTCTGCAGGCATCTTTTCTCTCATAATCTCTGGACTCAAGACCTCCCATTTTTTATAATCTTTGTCCCAATAAGAAATTTTTTCTATTTCGCAACTACCCTTAAAATCGCCTAGGTTTTTATCTAACATTTCAGAAGTTATTGAAACAAAATTCCAACCAGACCTTAATTGCCTTTGATTAAAAGGAAGAACATCATCAGTCATAAATTTTAAAACGCCTGCTTTATTTGAATAAACCCAGTAAGCTCTAGACTCCATTTGAAAATTGCTTTCTAAAGTTTCTTCTTTATCGAAAACCTCTGAATAAGCATCTCTTTCTCTTTGGGTTGTTGGCGCAGGATAAACTTGAAGATATTTCTTTTGTAAGGGAGAATAGTAAAAAATTGCACCTAAATCTGAAGATTTTATTTCAGAATCTTGTTCTGGATAAGAAGCAAATGCGCCCGAAGCCACAAGATTCCATCCCTCATTTAATCGCACTTCAAATGTAATCTGGTCTTGTGTTCCTTGTTGAGAATTTGCCGTAACAAATAAAGCAAGTCCCAATACTATTGCGAAAGCAACAGGTAAAATAAATTTTTTATTCATCTTGAAAATAGTATGATGTTAGTATTTAAAAAGCTTTTGTTCGTCGTAGAAAAGTGCCCCATAGTTATTAAAATTCTGAAATGAAATTTCAGCTATCTTTCGTGCTTTTTCCGTCGGGTGGGGGACGGTAATGAGAGATTTAAATTTCAGCCGAAAGAAAAAATTTCACCTAATCTGTGTTAGTCGACCTCGAATACTTGGAGAGGCAAGGAAAAAGGAGCGAGGAATGAGCGAGTGGTTTTCAATTAGTTTTCTTAGGGAAGGGTTTGGGGAAAAGAAAACTCTATGTCTGAAATTAGGGAATACTAATAGCTAATTGAAAATTTCTGCAGAGTTTGCGAGTATTCACAAAGTGTTTGAGCAAATTTTGACTAATTATGTTAGCCGACCCTATCCTCGTGAGCGACCCAAAAAAATGGAACTTTTTTAGGATGGAGCGATAGAGATGATAGGGCAAGCCCAAAAAGGATATTTTGGGCGAAGAGTAAAAATTAAATCTGTGGATGGAGGGAACAGCAGTTCCAGTTTATAGTATTATGAGGTGGTGCTTAGTCGCGGGGGTTGGGGCGATTAGTTTCTAATTAGACTTTTTCATCTTGCTAACTAAAAATCCTATTAGCATACCTACTAAGAAGTAAACTACAAAAGAAATTAAAATTATTAGTAATTGAATAATTCTACCGAGATTTGTCGTACTAGCAAACCATTGTAAAAATTCAGTAGAAATAAAAAAGTTCTTTTGACCTATAAACCAGGCAAAATGATAAGATATTCTTGAAACTATTATTCTAAGAATATCCAATATAACTGAGATTAATCCTAAAATTAATCCAAATTTTAGCCAAGTTTTCATAAGATGTTTAGTTTTTCTTTATTTAAATAGCTTTGTCTTTACAAAATTCATTAATCAGATTTTAAATCAATTAAAAGGAAAAATATTGCTAGAATAAATATTAGGGCAATAAATATTGCTGCACCCCCAAGTAAAAAAGAACCAATAACCCCCAAAGATAGGAAGATTATATTTGTTATTTTTGCCCATTTTTTATTGAGAAAAACAAATATAGAGGAAACTAAAAAAAGAAGTGAACCTATAAAGATAAAAACTCCTGGTAAAAATCTTGACATAGTAATTTCAGCAGGGTTTGCACCAAATAGTGGAGAAAGGGCAGTAAGTAAGACCATAAAGAAAACAAGTAGAGCGATTATAATTGCAAGGATTATGGAGATTATTCCAGCAACAATTCTTAATGTTTTTCCCATAAATAGAATAAAATTCACAGGATTATAAAGTATTCGTTTTCGTTCGTGCCCCAACCCCTTTTCGTTCTCGTTTTTATTGTTAGTTAAGCACCACCGAGCTAGCTAGGGGCGGGTGGTCGGGGGAAGCAGATTTAATTTTTATTTTGGCTAACCATGTTATGTATCCGAACCACCAATTCGACTTCCATGAAAGGCTTTGAATGAGAATGGAGAATTGAGTGCTG
>Ga0268280_1001265_pt1 | contig 17483 bp, 22 predicted proteins | sample saktaG_9_FD_190139 | JGI IMG/M metagenome (GOLD analysis project Ga0268280, IMG submission 190139) | Saline water microbial communities from Sakinaw Lake, British Columbia, Canada - sak_2011_5_24_40m | ecosystem: Environmental > Aquatic > Non-marine Saline and Alkaline > Saline ... | reverse complement strand
CTTTTAACATCTCGAACACAGCTGCGCTCGGCGAATAAAAAGCGCTGCCGGTTCCCAGAAGCGCCACTATCTCAGCCCCTCGATCACAGGTCCTCTTAACGATACCGCTAAGCTTGTCTTTAGCTATAAGGTCCGCCACCGGTTTGCCGGAAACGAACGTCTTTGACAGGACAGGCACCATTGTGTCCCCATGACTCCCGAGAACAAGTGTCTCTACCGAAGATCTCTTTACTTTTAATTCATCCGCTATAAGATAGGCCAATCGAGACCCGTCCAGCGCCCCTGCCATGCCGAGGACTTTCTTCGAGTCGAAACCGGTCGTCTTTAAAGCCAGATAAGTCATAACATCGAGCGGGTTTGTCACTATTATCAATATCGCCGAAGGCGCGTGGTTCTTTATATTTTCCGACACAGCCCTGACTATAGAGGCGTTTTTCGCTATCAACTCTTCGCGCGTCATCCCGGGTTTTCTGGGTAGGCCAGCGGTCACCACCACAACATCGGAACCCTTTATTGCGGCATAATCGTCGGTCCCGATTATATTGCGGTCGTGTCCCACGACAGGAGACGCGTCCAAAAGATCAAGGGCTTTCCCCGCGGCGACATTCTTCAAAATATCCACCAGAGCCACGTCCGCCAGGCCGCTTTCTACTATCCTCTGCGCGAGAGTCGCTCCGACCGCTCCGGCCCCTATAACCGCGACTTTTTTTATATTCTTCATTTTTAGTGACCGGCCTTTATCTTCTTTATTATCGCGTCGGCCATCTCGGCGGTACCCACCGCAGTTTTATCGCCGCGATCTTTTTTCATATCGTATGTCACGTCCTTACCTTCCTCTATTACGGAAGCCACCGCTTTTTCCAATCGATCGGCCGCGGCGTCCTGGCCTATATGCTTAAGCATTAACATCCCCGAAAGTATGAGCGCCACGGGATTAACCTTATTCATACCTTTATACTTAGGAGCGCTGCCGTGAGTTGGCTCAAATACAGCCGCCTTATCGCCAACATTGGCCCCCGGAGCAACCCCAAGTCCGCCGACAAGACCCGCGGCCAAGTCGGAGATTATATCGCCGTAAAGGTTTGGCAGCACAAGCACGTCGTAATCCTCCGGCTTCTGGACCAGCTGCATGCACATATTATCAACTATTCGATCTTCAAATTCTATTTTTCCGGAATAGGCGCGCGCTACATCCCTTGCGACTTCGAGAAACAATCCGTCGGTATATTTCATAATATTTGCTTTATGAACGGCGGTGACCTTTCGCCTGTTATTTTTCAGCGCGTATTCAAACGCGAATTTGACTATCCGCCTGGATCCTTCCTCGGATATTGGTTTTATGCTTATCGCCGACCCGGGCCTAATGGCTTTCTTAGATAGTTTTTCGCATAGGCTCGCGACCTCGCCGGCTTCTTCGGTCTTCGCCTTGAATTCAATTCCGGCGTAAAGATCCTCGGTATTTTCTCTGACTATTACCAGATCTATCTTATCGTATTTTGAGCGCACTCCGGCGTAACTCTTGCATGGCCTCAGGCACGCGTAAAGATCCAGCCTCTTTCTCAACTCTACATTTACACTTCTAAAGCCCGACCCGACAGGAGTCGTTATAGGGCCTTTAAGCGCAAGCCCATTTGTTCGTATGGCATCGAGAACATTTTCAGGCAGCGGCGTCTTGTATTTCTCTATAGCGCATTCGCCGGCTTCCATAACGGTCCATCCTATATCGAGACCGAGCGAATCTATAACACGCCTTGTCGCCTGAGCCAGTTCCGGACCTGTCCCGTCGCCCGGTATAAGGACTACATTATATTTACTCAAGCTTAAAACCTCCGTATTTTTTCAGGTGACCTACCACGCCGCCGTCCTCCAGGAACTTCTTCATAAGCCCGGGGATCGGCTTCGTGTTAAGAACAAGCCCCTTACCTACATTCCTGACCTTGCCTTTCTCCATATCGATTTCGACTTCGTCTCCGTCGTCGATGAAGTCGGTATCGCACTCGAGCAGCAACAGGCCTATATTAAAAGCATTCCGATAAAATATCCTTGCGTAACTCTTAGCGATCACCGCGTAAAACCCGGAACTTTTAAGGGCTTGCGGCGCCTGCTCTCTCGATGAGCCGCATCCGAAATTTTCGCCGGCTATCAATATATCTCCGCTCTGGATCCTGGCGGCAAAATCCGGATCGATATCCTCGAATATGTGTTTGGCGAGCTCTTTCGGATCCTGTATCTTGAATTTATATCTTCCGGATATGACATAGTCCGTATTTACATTATCCTGGACTTTCAATCTTCTCGCGAAGTGCTTTATTGGTTTGGCCATAGTCCTCTTCCTTTTACTGTACCCTGAATCCTGTACCCTGAAAAAACTATAATCTCTTGGAGAACTCCCGAGGATCAGTTATCCTGCCGGTAAGAGCCGACGCGGCTACGGTAGCCGGGCTGGCCAGATAAATGAACGAATTAGGATTACCCATTCTTCCTTTAAAATTGCGATTTGCAGTCGATATGGCGACCTCGCCGTCCGCCAGGACGCCGTTATGAGTGCCCACGCAAGGCCCGCACCCCGGAGCCACCACCATGCATCCCGACTTCACAAATACGTCGATAAAGCCCTTCTTAACCGCTTCAAGGAATATCTCTTTGGATGCCGGAGCAACCACGAATTTCATCCCCGTCTTTATACTCTTGCCTTTTAATATCTTCGAAGCCACTTCAAGGTCTTCCAATCTTCCATTCGTGCATGTGCCCAGGAACGCCTGATCTATATTGATACTCGAAAGCTTCGAGGCGTCTTCCACGTTATCTACCGCGTGAGGCTTCGCGACCTTAGGCGAAAGCTTCGATACATCGTAAGTTTTGGCAGACACATATCTGGCATTGGTATCGGACTTGACAGGTTTTGGTTCGCGCCCGCAGTTCTGCTTAACCCATTTTAGAGTCTTCTCATCCGCCTCCATCAACCCCACCTTGGCGCCCATCTCGACTGCCATATTGGAGATGGTAAGCCTTGAATCCACACTTATAGCGGAGATTGCATCTCCACGAAATTCAACGGACTTGTAAGTCGCGCCGTTCGCGCCTATATCTCTTATTATCTCCAATATTATATCTTTTGAATATACCCCTTTTGGGAGCTTACCGTTCAGGGTAACGCTTATCGTTTCTGGCACCTTAAACCAGTTCTTACCGCTGGCCAGTGTTATCGCCAGATCCGTAGAGCCGACCCCAGTCGAGAATACATTTATTGCGCCATAAGTGCATGTATGAGAATCGGCGCCCAGCACCAGATCCCCGCATGTAACATGCCCTTTTTGAGGAACGAGCTGATGGCAAACACCGCACCCGATATCGTACATGCCTACGCCAAATTCCTTCGCGAAGGTTCGCATCTTCTTATGTATTTCGGACACGCCTATATTCGGAGACGGCGCGCTATGGTCTATGACCATGCAGAACGCCGACTTATCAAACACCTTCGCGGCGCCAAGCTTTCTAAAACTATCGATTATGATCGAGCTCGTTCCATCCTGCCCGAAACAAAAATCGACATCACATATCGCTATGTCTCCTGCTTTAAGATCGGCTTTCGCATGCTCGGACAATATCTTCTCAGCTATCGTCTTACCCATTTTTCCCCGCCCATTCTTTTATCCGCTCGATGCCTTTTCTTATCTTATCCTCACCCGTCGCAAAACTCAGGCGTATAAAATCATCCGCGCCGAAAGGCTCGCCTGGTATAGTCGCGACCCTGGCTTCATCCAAAAGCCTGTTCGACACAGCTACCGAACCCATCTTAAACTTTGATATATCACAGAATAGATAGAACGCCCCCTCCGGCCTGACGCAGGACATATTCTTTATACCTTCTATTCCAGCCACCATAAGGTCGCGCCTCTTGCCGAATTCGATCCGCATCTTTTCGACACAATCCTGCCTGTCTTCAAGCGCCGCGAGCACCGCGCGCTGACTCATCGACGCAGGGTTGGAGGCCGCGTGGCTCTGCAGATTCCCGATAGCCTTCATAACATCTGCCGGCCCGGCGGCGTATCCTATGCGCCATCCGGTCATAGAATAACTCTTCGACACGCCATTCACGGTTATAGTCAGATCGTATATGTCCTTGCCAAGAGAGGCTATCGATACGTGCTTTGTGTTCCCGTAGATCAGTTTTTCGTATATTTCATCACTCATAACGAAGAAATTATGTTTTACGGCCAATTTCGCCACCACTTCAAGCTCCTCCCTACTATAAACAGATCCGGTAGGATTAGAAGGGCTGTTCAATACCAGACACTTGGTATTTTTCGTGATCTTCGACGAAAGCTCTTTCTCGGTAAGCTTAAAGTTATTCTCTTTACGGGTCGCTATGAATACGGGCGTAGCCTCCGCCATCTTTACCATAGCCGGATAACTCAGCCAATACGGCCCGGGTATCAGGACCTCATCCCCGGCTTCGCAAACAGCCTGAAAAACATTATTGATCGAATGCTTCGCGCCGTTAGACACGACTATCTGATTAGTCGAATAGTTCAAAGCGTTATCGTTTTTGAATTTGCGGCTAATCGCCTCCCTGAGCTCAAGCATACCGCTTGAGGGCGTATACTTGGTAAAGCCTTCGTTTATGGCCTTTATTCCGGCCTGTTTTATATGGTCCGGGGTGTCAAAATCCGGCTCTCCGGCGGCAAGGCTCACTACGTCTATCCCATCTTTAACCATCTTTTTGGCCCGGGCACCTATCTCAAGCGTCACCGATTCCGATATGTCAGACACTCTTCCCGCTAACTTCATATTTCTCTAACCTCCATATATCCTTGAAATTTGTGTACAAATTTCATCCTAAGGTTGCGACGGATAGGAGCAACCGAAGGACCTAGTATATTTTGAACCATTATTATAATATACATGGCTCAAATCACAAAGCAAAATCTCCGCTTCGCTCGTAATTTTCTTCCATCGCTTCTGCAGGCGTTTCCTTTCGGGCCGGCCTTGAGCTTCACCAAATTTTGCTTAATGCTCCCCTTCGGGTGGGTGCTTCGCGGGGACGTGTCGCCTTACGTGTAACAACCGACGCGGTTACGAAGTACGGTAGCATGCCGTCTTAACCGGGTCGGTTACATGTCGCTTTACGCGTAACAACCGACCCGGTTGCATGCCGCGACTACGAGGGGTCAGACCCATTTTCTTAAAAAATAAACAAATAATACTGAAAAACGCCCGGTATCCCGTGTATATACTAGTACCGAGAGAAGCAAAATGGAAGCAAGATTGAGGTCTATTTTTTTTACGGTGAAATTAAATGCGGTTAAAAAGTTTCGCAAACAAAGAGGATATGACAATGAAAAAGCTAATGGCGGTCTTGATGTGTTTGGCGGTTGTAGCGTTTGTAGGGAAGGCGGCGTTTGCCGAGGACGAGAATGACATTATGAAGAGGCACGAGGAGCGGATGAAGAAGGTGGTGCTGAATATGCGCTCGCAGGGTCCAAAGATCGATTATAAGAATAGCCTCTCAACGACTCCAGTAAGCGATAATTTCGGAGTTGTGGGCGCGCCCACGGCAGACATTACATCCGATGAACCGAAGACATCTGCAGAAGCCGCTCAGATTGCAAAAAATATAATCGCCGAAAGTTTAGGGATAGGAGAAGCTGATGTCGCGCTGAATGAGATACTGGGTTACGATGTAATGGGGATGACAAACGAGGGTGGATCACCATATTTTGAGCACGGCTACTGGCTCACCCTGGAAACAGATTCTTATGTTATCCAGTATTCTTATGATGAGATATCTGATCGGAATATTGTTATCAACAAGCTTGAGAGTGATGGATTTAAAATCAGATCTTTAAAATCGAAGAGTACGGGGATCGATTTGCTTTTACGCGCAGAAACGTACGCCAAAAATACTTATGGGCATCTAAGCCCGGAGTTTTCCGGATGGGAAAAACAGGAAAACGGATTACTATCTTTTTCCTACAAGTTATCTTACCCAGGTGCGGTAGAGTTAAGCTTAAAAGTCGCATACGATGAAAATGGAACATTAAGAGAGGATCACTTTAAAGTTGTTGAACACTATCAAGGAGGCGCTAAAGCTACTTATGACTCAATTTATATCTATGACGATAAGGGGCAGCTTGTAAAGGAGATCAATTTATCGCAAGGTCATAACTCAAATGGCGGGTTGACCGGTTATCAGTTTGGAACCATTTCTCACATACCCGGGGCATTGGATTTTGGTATAAATGCGCAATGTAACGGCCAAGGAGCCGTAGAAATGACAGTATCAAGTAGTTACACTTTTTCTTACTATGAAAACGGGAAATATAAAACAATAGATGGCGGGGTAAAACTATCTATGACAGGGGGCGGGTATTTTATCCGCAATGAATCCTGGTCGTTTAATGAGGATGGCAGCGGCTTAGTGACATACAGGGAAACAAGTTACTATCATAACGGAGACATTCTCAGCGATAGCACCTACACCTTATATTTTGACAAAGATGGAAACCGGTATGAACCGATTGCTGTTCCTGCCGAACTTTTAACACAGGCTCAAGCGATTTTAGGGGATAGCGTGACTGCAGGTTACTATGTCACGCGTCCTGAAGGGATGATTATAGAAGGTGGTGCTGAACGATATTACGATTCAAGCGGGAAGCTTGTGGGCCAGCATCAGTGGGACCCTATCCGAAATATAAATGAGTGGCTCAAAGTGGATGCGAACGGTCATCTGGTGCTTATTGAACACATAGGAAAGGCTGACAGTGAAGCAGAGGTTTTTCAGCGTAAAGCTGTGGAAGCTCAGATTGAGCTGAAGGGAAACTGGAAAAATTACACCGTCTCCCCTCAAATGGCAGACGCGTCGAAGAAAGCTGTCCAGCTTCGGAAATAGAAGTAAGCGTTTTTAGGCCATGTAAAAAGAGGCTCGCTGAATGAGGCGAGTCTCTTTTTTGTCGGTTGTTACAGGCTAATGCATGCTACCGTACTTCGTAACCGCGTCGGTTGTTACGCGTAAGGCGACATGTAACCGACGCGGTTCTAAGCGCGGTTTGAGGCGATAGTTATAAATAGGCCAATCGAAATTTTTCGGGTGACGTGCCCTGGCCTTTTGTACTGATTGAAAGTCCTATCCAGGTCACGAAGTGACACTTATGAAAAAAGGATAGGATAGCTAAGGGAAGGAGAAAACTTCTCCTTCCATTAGTATAGAAAAACTGCGATTTGACTGTTAATTACCTATACGGAAGGGGGTTACAGTGAGCGGGTTACCTTGTAGCTATTCAGGTGCCCGCGAACGCCAGAAGGGGGAAACTTTCGTTTCCCCCTTGGAAATCCATGCCTCTTTTCGACTCGCTAAAAATCGCCGCGTTTTCTGAAGAGGCCGCGGATATTCTTCATGAAGCCCTGTTTTTTATCCGCCATCTTCTTCTCTTCGTTCCTGGCCTTCTCCCTTGCCTTCTCCTCATCGAGAGTGGGTTTGGCCTTAGATATATGTTTTACCTTCGATTCGTCCTTCTTGTCACCCTTCGAATCTTCCCTCTTCTCGTCCTGAGCTTTCAGCTTCTGGTTTTCGACCTCTTCGGCTTTCGCCTCTTTCGCCTTGCTCTTTTTCTTAGACACTTTCTCGACTATCTTTTTGTCGGTCAATTCCAGAAACGCCATCTGCGCGCCGTCGCCGCGCCTGGAACCGATAGTCAATATACGCGTGTACCCGCCGACCCTGCCCTTGGAAAGCGGCGCGATCTCCTTAAAAAGCTTCATGACCAGGTCGCGGTCGGTCAGTATATCATAGACACGGCGCCGTGCAAATACGGTATCTTCCTTGGCTATGTGTATGACGTGCTCGGCAAGCCTGCGCACGACTTTGGCTCGCCCCAGCGTCATCTTTATCCTCTGGTGCAATATAAGCGACTTGACCATATTCCGCACCGTCGCGTCCCTTCGCGCGGTCTGCATGCTTAATTTTGATCGTTGTTTTCTGTGTCTCATTTTTTATTACTCTTCTTTCTTGGACTTTTTATCTTCATCGCCTATCTTCATGCCCAGGGTCATATTCATCTCCGTAAGTATCTTGGATATCTCGGCTAATGACTTTTTCCCGAAATTCCTGTACTTAAGCATCTCCATCTCGGTCTTTCTTACCAGATCCCCTATAGTCTTTATCCTGGCTTCTTTGAGGCAGTTAGAACTTCTGACTGAAAGTTCAAGTTCGGAAATAGGTATCTTAAGTTTCTCTTTCATAAGCCTCTGGTCTTCGGTCTCGACAGGCGCTTCCTCTTCATCCGGAAGTTTTCCGAAACCCACGAACACGTCAAGGTGTCTCTGTAGTATATTGGAAGCGTAAAGAAGGGCTTCTTTAGGCTCTATCGAACCGTTCGTCCATACTTCCAGAATTATCTTATCATAATCCGTTATCTGGCCGACCCTGGTATTCTCGACCTGAAAATTCACTTTCTTTACTGGCGTAAAGATCGAGTCGATGGCTATGACTCCTATGGCCTGACCTTCGGTCTTATTCTTTTCCGCCATGACATAGCCGCGTCCTCTGGCCACTTCCATCTCCACTTTGAAATCAACATTCTTGGTTAACGTGGCTATATGAAGCTCCGGATTTACGACTTCAACCGTCTCATCGCACTTAACATCCTTACCGGTAACATCGCCCTTTTTACTCACGTCGATCGTAATGGTCTTGGGCGTCTTGAAATGCGATTTTAATACAAGCTTTTTGATATTCAGGATTATCTGAGGAACATCTTCCACGACGCCGGGTATTGATGAAAATTCATGGCTCACGCCGTCTATTCTTATCGACGTAACGGCAGTTCCCTCTATGGAAGATATGAGAACTCGCCTTAGGCCATTGCCCACAGTTACTCCGTAACCTCTCTCAAAAGGCTCAGCTACGAACTTTCCGTAAGTAGGCGTATAACTGGCCTCTTCCAGAACAAGCTTCTTCGGCATCTCGAAATTCTTCATGCTTATTCCCATAAATATATATCTCCTTTAGATAACGAATTATATGTAAAACTTAAAGCTTATAGATCACGCCTACTTGGAGTACAACTCGACGATAAGCTGCTCCCGTATCGGGAATCCGACGTCTTCTTTTGTCGGTAAAGCTTTAACCTTAGATTTCAGATCGGCCGGATACATCTCAAGCCATTTTGGTATAGCCCTGTCTTTAAGGGATTCGAAAGTCTCTACCAGCCTTTTCTTGGCCGCTTCTTTCGCTTTTATCGATATCTCATCCCCAATCTTAACCGTATAGGATGGTATATCCAATCTTTTGTTATTGATGCAAACGCGTCCATGCTGGACCATCTGCCTGGCATCCTGCCGCGAAGGCGCATAGTTCATCCTGAATACCACGTTGTCGAGCCTGCGCTCAAGTAATTGCAACAGCGTCAAACCGGTTACGCCCTTCGCGCGTTCAGCTTCTCTGAAAAAATGCTTAAACTGCCGCTCGAGCATACCGTATATACGCTTTACCTTCTGCTTCTCCCTAAGCTGCACGCCATAGTTGGACTCTTTCTTTCTCATGTCTCCATGCTGACCGGGAGCCGATTCCCTTCTCGAAAAAGCGCACTTGTCGCCTATGCATCTGGATCCTTTAAGGAAGAGCTTCGCGCCCTCCCTCCTGCACATCCTGCAGGACGGGCCTGTATTGCGTGCCATTACACTCTCCTTCGTTTCGGAGGCCTGCATCCGTTATGCGGTATCGGAGTCACATCCCTGATAGAACGCACCGTCACGCCAACCGCCTGAATAGAACGGATGGCCGACTCGCGTCCGGCGCCCGGCCCTTTTACGAACACTTCAACCTCTTTCATTCCCCTCTCGAGAGCCTTTTTTGCTGCGGATTCCGCCGCTATACCGGCCGCGAAAGGAGTTGACTTCTTCGACCCCTTAAAACCGGAACTTCCGGTTGAGGCCCATGCGATCGTGTTGCCTTCTTTGTCCGTCATAGTCACGATGGTGTTATTGAACGTCGCGAGTATATGCGCGACCCCGCTCGGGGCTACCTTCGTCTGCTTCTTCGCTTTTTTTATCTTATTTTTTTTCGGATCCACTGTCTTTAGCTACCGCCCTTTCTGCCTTTTGTCTTATAACTCCTACTGTTTTCCGTGGACCTTTTCTGGTCCTTGCGTTTGTCTTTGTTCTCTGCCCTCTCACAGGCAGACCTCTTCTATGCCTAAGCCCTCTATATGATCCTATATCTATAAGCCTCTTTATATTGGCTCCCATATCGCGTCTAAGATCACCTTCCACCCTATAATCCTTTTGAATTATAGATGAAAGCCTGGCCACTTCCTCTTCGGTCAAATCCTTAGCCCTCTTTTCGAGAGCTATATTCGCCGCCTTAAGTATCTTGCCCGAATTGACGCGACCCAGCCCGTATATATAACCGAGCGCTATGTCGATCCTCTTTTCCTTCGGAATATCAACTCCCATTATTCTTGGCACATTTCCTCCTAGCCTTGCCTCTGCTTGTGTTTAGGGTTAGTGCAAATTATTCTGATGACGCCCTTCCGGCGTACGATCTTACACTTTGGACATATCTTTCGAACACTCGATCTTACTTTCATATATTATTTCTCTCTCCTGATTATCCTGCCGCGCGTCAGATCATACGGCGAAAGTTCCATTGTAACCGAATCACCCGGTAATATCCTTATAAAATTCATCCTCATCTTGCCGGAGACATGAGCCAGGACCTTGTGCCCATTGGCAAGTTCAACCCTGAACATGGCGTTCGGCAGGGTCTCAAGAACCTTCCCGTCTATCGTTATCGCTTCTTCCTTCGGCACGGATTTAAACCTCTATAGTTTTGTAACGATCTCCGCTTTTCTATCTCCAACTACAATCGTGTGCTCAAAATGCGCCGACAACTTACCGTCTTTAGTAACTGCTGTCCACCCATCATCAAGAACCTCAACCTCATACGTTCCGGCATTCACCATCGGTTCTATCGCCAGCACGCGTCCGGCGCTCAATACCATACCGGACCCTGGTCTTCCGTAATTGGGTATCTCGGGCTCTTCATGTAACTTCTTCCCTATTCCGTGACCGACGAAAGCCCTGACTATACTGAAACCACGGGACTCCACAAATGCCTGTATCGCGGCCGATACGTCTGAAATTCGCCTGCCGGAAAGCGCGCTCTCTATTCCGGCATCCAAAGCCTTCTCGGTTACATCTATAAGAGACTTTGCCGTATCGCTTATCGCGCCTACGCCTACCGTTATCGCGGCGTCCGCGAAATAATCCCGAAACTTCACCCCTATATCGAGCGAGACTATATCTCCGTCTCTTATAATCCTATCTGAAGGTATCCCGTGAACCACGGCTTCGTTTATCGAAACGCAGATGTTTCCCGGAAAACCCTTATAATCCTTAAAAGCCGGATATCCGTTTGCTTTAAGTATCAGAGACCTAGCCGCCTCATCGAGCTTGATCGTAGCCAGACCGGGTCTGACCATCCCCTTTAACTCGCGCATGACCGAAGCCACTATTTTTCCAGCTTTGCGAATATCCTTAAGATCTTCGCTTCCGGCTATCATGCAAGTTTCGCGTCTCGGAATATCTTAGAAAGAACCTTAAAGAGCTCGTCGACCCCGAGGTCGCCGGATACCTCTTTAAGTATTCCGGATTTTTTATAGTAATCTATCAATGGCTTCGTCTGATCGGCGTATACTTTAAGCCTATTTATCACCGTAGCCTCTTTATCATCCGGCCTTTGAAAAAGAGGATTCCCGCACTTATCGCAGGTGTCCGCTTTTTTCGGCGGTATGTTCTTTACGTGATAATTAAAACCACAAGCCTTGCAAACCCTGCGTCCTGAAAGCCTTTCGATCGCCACTTTTTCAGACGTATCAAAATATACGGCCATATCTAAGCCCGAAGCCTTACCAAGCGCTTCGTCAAGGTCAACTGCCTGCTTTACCGTCCTCGGAAAACCGTCCAGAATATAACCCTTCTTCGTATCCGGATTCTTCAGCCTCTCTATCACTATACCGGTAACGATCTCATCAGGAACAAGCTCGCCCTTATCCATATAGGACTTCGCTTTTAAGCCAAGCGGCAGGGACTTTTTAACCGACTCCCTCAATATGTCTCCTGTCGATATATGCGGCAATCCATATTCACGTGAAAGAACTACGCTCTGAGTGCCTTTGCCGGCCCCGGGAGGGCCAAGAAGAACGATCTTCAGGATATCCTCGCCTTCAGTTTGCCCTTCTTCATAAAACCCTCATAGTGTCTCATCAGAAGATGCGACTCTATCTGCTTCATCGTATCCAGCATAACTCCCACTATGATCAGAAGACCCGTCCCGCCGAAGAAACTTGCCACAAGATACGGGATCTTAAGCCAGCTTGATATGATGCTCGGAAATACCGCTATCAAAGCAAGAAACGCCGCTCCCGGCAGGGTTATCCTTGTCATTATAAAATCCAGGTGCTCCGCGGTCTGTTTCCCGGGCCGTATACCCGGAACAAAACCTCCGTACTTTTTCATATTGTCCGCAATGTCTATCGGATTGAATGTTATCGCCGTATAAAAATATGAAAAGAACAGTATTAAGAGAGAATATGATATATTGTAAACCCATTCGCCTTTTGTCAGCATCATTGCGAATTTTTGGAACCCCTGATGCGGCACAAATCCGGCTATAGTTGCAGGAAAAAGTATTATTGACTGCGCAAATATGATCGGTATGACGCCGGCCTGGTTTACCCGGAGTGGTATGAAGGTCGACTGTCCTCCGTATATCTTACGCCCAACTACGCGCTTGGCGTACTGAACCGGTATCTTCCTTTGCCCTTGAGTCACAACTATCACAGCAATAATGACAGCTACGAGCATAAATATCATAAGGATAAGAGTGAACGGATCGAGCTGCGCTTTTTCCGGCGCGAACGGCGAGAATAAGGCCCATAACTGGTATAGGGCCGTCGGGATCCTTGAGACTATACCGGCCGTTATGATGAGGGACATCCCGTTACCAATACCATATTCCTGTATCTGCTCACCTAGCCACATTATAAATGCGGTGCCGCTTGTAAGAGTTATGACCGTGAGAATTCTGAATGATAATCCAGGGAATTGCACTATCTGAAGCCCCTGGAATCTCGCGGGATTTTCGAGCCAAACCGCTATAAAGTATGACTGTATTATTGCCAGCGCTATCGTGCCGTAGCGAGTGTATTGAACTATTTTTTTATGCCCCGCTTCGCCTTCTTTTGCTAATTTTTCCAAAGCCGGGATAACCGCCGTAAGAAGCTGTAAGATGATAGATGACGATATATACGGCATGATCCCGAGAGCAAATATGGTAAGGCGCGATATGGCGCCTCCGGAGAACATATTCATTATTCCGAATAGCGCGCCACCCTGAGTCTGCGCAAGTTTTGCAAAAAACTGCGCCAACTTTGCCCCGTCTATCCCGGGAGTCGGGATGTATGTCCCTATCCTGTATACAGCGATAAGTCCAAGCGTGACCAGGATCTTTTTTCTCAGGTCGGGTATTTTAAGAGTATTTGCAAAAGCTGATAGCATTCTATACCTTGATATATTCTATCTTTGAGCCGGCCGCTTCGATAGCCTTCCTCGCGGATCCGGACGCCTTATGGGCCTTCACGGTTAAAGCTTTAGTAAGTTTTCCGTCGCCCAGGATCTTAACGAGGGCCATATCGCTTCCGATGAGGCCTGCTTCTTTCAGATCCTTAAGCCCTACTACGGAACCAGCCTTAAATCTGTTAAGCGACTCCAAATTTACGATCTGGTAATTAACTCTGAATTTCGAATTGAAACCCTTTTTAGGAATTCGCCTTATTAACTGCATCTGACCGCCCTCAAAACCCGGACGCGTCGTCCTCCCGGCTCGATGCAGCGCTCCCTTTCGGCCTCTGCAGGCATTCTTACCGTGCCCGGAACCTGAACCTCTTCCGCGCCGTTTAGTCTTGCGATTTGCGCCTTCAGGCGCCCCTATTTCATTTATTTTCACTGTTCGATACCTCTTTGTTTGCACCTTCACGCGAAAGCCGTAAATTTTTCAATCCTTCTATAGCAGCCTTCAAAACATTAAGAGGACTGTCCGAGCCGAGACTTTTGGTCAATATGTCCTTTATGCCGCCGGCTTCGCATATGGCTCTTACAGCGCCTCCGGCTATTACTCCGGTACCTTCAACTGCCGGCTTCATAAGCACTCTAGCGGCCTTAAAGTGGCCTATTATTTCATGAGGAATACTTGTTCCTTTTAGATTCAATTTGAAAAAATTCTTCTTTGCGTCACTTAAACCTTTTCGTATGGCTTCGGATACTTCGTTGGCTTTACCGAACCCTAAGCCGACAGTTCCTTTTCCGTCGCCTGCGACTACGAGCGCATTAAAAGAAAATCTCCTGCCACCCTTAACTACCTTGGCGACGCGTTTTATCGAAACGACCTTCTCCACGAGGCCTTCCGAGGCACCTGATCCCGGCCTTGCACCATGAGATCTTCGAGAGGGCCTCCGCTGGCCGCCCTTCTTCTGTCGCCGAGGATCCTGCTCTTTTGCCGGGGCTTGGGCCGCACCTTGACCGGAAACCTGATCGGCGGACTGGGCAGGCGTTTGCGCCGGCGCCGGAACTTTGATCTGGGCAGGCATTGAGATCTGAGCCGACGATTTGACCTGATCCGAAGGATCGATCTTCGCTGGCTCCGGTTTTACAACTTCCGGTTTTACCGGTTCTCCTGCACCTTCAGCTTTATTTTCGTTATTTGGATCTTGCAATTTTATCTCCTCTATTTCGGTGAATTAAAACATTAATTATAAAAACAACCACTCATCAATTGAAAACTAGAACTCCAGTCCGCCTTTACGGGCAGCCTCGGCCAGCGCTTTGACACGGCCGTGATACTGGTAGCCTGCGCGGTCGAATACGACTTTCTTTATCCCTTTAGTCTTACACGCCTCGGCTATAGCAGTGCCGAGCGCTTCGGACCCTTTTACGCTGCCGGAAGCTTTTTTTACTTTATCCTTCAAACCCGGCACCATGGTAGACATCGAAAAAATGGTCTTGCCTGCATCGTCATCTATAAGCTGAGCGTAAAAATGGTTCAGGCTTCTGTAGACGCTAAGTCTCGGACGCTCGGACGTACCCGATATCTTCTTTCGTATGATCTTGCGCCGTCTCTCTCTTCCCTCTATCTTTATCCACTTGTTTTTCATATATTATGCTCCGCCGCCGGCGCCGGCAACTGCTTTGCCCGCTTTGCGCCTCACATGCTCTCCGACGTATTTTATGCCCTTTCCTTTATATGGCTCCGGTCTATAATAATCCCTGATCTCAGCCGCTACTTCCCCCACCTTGGCCTTATCTATACCTTTTATCATTATCTGGGTCGGCTTAGGGGTCTCTATGGTTATTCCTTCCGGTATATTGAAATTCATCGGATGGGTATAGCTTAAAACCACATTAAGAACTTTACCCTGAACAGCCGCCTTAAATCCTACGCCCGTTATCTCCAGGTCTTTCTTATAACCCTCGGTCACGCCTATGATCATGTTATTCACGAGGCTCCGTATGAGTCCGTGAGTCGCTTTGGCCTGCTTATCGTCCGAAGGCCTGGTTATCGAGACGGCGTTTTCCTTAACCTCCACCTTAAAACTCTTATCGAAAGCGTAGGTAAGTTTTCCTAACTTTCCTTCTATCGTCACCACATTACCGGAAACCGTCGCTTTTACACCGGACGGTACTGAAACTGGCTTCTTTCCTATTCGCGACATGTTTTCCTCACCATATGTAGCAGATGACTTCTCCGCCTATTTTCTTGTCTCTTGCCTCGCTATCGGTCATGAGCCCTTTAGAGGTCGATACTATAGCGACTCCGAGCCCTCCGTATACTTTCGGTATCTTCTCCGCTTTCCTGTATATCCTGAGACCTGATTTTGATATCTTCTTTATACCGAGTATCGCAGGCTTACCTTCCTTCACGTACTTAAGATATATCCTGACCAACCCCTGCTTGGTATCCTTTATGATCTTATAGTTAGATATAAAGTTCTCCGTCTTGAATATCTTTATTATGCCTTCCGTAAGGCGCGAGTTCTTTACTTCAACTACCGCTTTATTTGCGGAACTGCCATTACGTAAAACCGTCAGCATATCAGCGATCGGATCCGTTACCGACATCTAGTCCTCCTCGTAAACTACTCGTTAAATAAAAATTCAAAATTAAAACTACAGAAACCGCACCGGGAAAGCCTCTACCAGCTGGCCTTAACTACTCCGGGTATCTCGCCTTTGAGCGCAAGCTCCCTGAAACATATCCTGCACAATTGGAATCTGCGCATAAAGCCCCGCGGCCTTCCGCATATCCTGCAGCGATTATATTTACGAACCTTGAACTTCGGCGTGCGATTGCACTTTACTATCAGCGATGTCTTCGCCATATCTTCCTTTTCCTATTGCTTCTTTGTGAAAGGCATTCCGAAAAGCCTTAAAAGCTCGAATGCCTCTTTATCATTTTTCGCCGTAGTGGCTATGGTTATGTCCATACCATGAACTTTCGTAACCTTATCAACATCTACTTCCGGGAATATAAGCTGTTCGTTGAGCCCGAATGAATAGTTACCCCCCTCATCGAATGATTCCGTCTTGAGGCCTCTAAAATCCCTGATCCTGGGAATGGCTACCGATATCATTCTGTCGAGGAATTCATACATCCTCATGCGCCTTAGCGTGACCTTACATCCGATCGGGAGTCCGCGCCTGATCTTGAAATTCGCTATAGCTTTCTTCGCCTTCGTCACTACAGGCTTTTGCCCGGTTATCATGGCAAGTTCGCTCTGGGCGCTCTCAAGGAACTTAATATCCTGAGCCGCTTCACCCATACCTACGTTCAAAACTATCTTCTCGAGCTTCGGCACCTGCATCTTATTTTTATATCCGAATATCTTCATCATCTCGGGAACTATTTCGCTTCTGTATTTCTCAAGCAATCTTGGGGTTGTCATTATTTATATAACCTCTTTGCATTTTTTGCAGAACCTTGAGCGCGAGCCGTCCGCAAGGATATTGACCCCTGTACGCGCCGGCTTGTTGCATGTTTTGCAGAACAATGCCAGATTAGATAATTCTATCGAAGCCTCTTTCTGCACTATTCCACCCTGTTGATCCTGCTTGGTCTTTCGCATATGTTTCTTTACGTAATTTATCCCTTCCACGAGGGCGCGGTTCTTTTTAGGAAACAGGTCGAAAACCTTACCGCTCTTGCCTTTATCTTTTCCTGTAAGAACAAATACTATATCGTTCTTCTTTATCTTCTTCATATTAGAGCACCTCTGGAGCGAGAGATATTATCTTCATAAAATTTTTATCTCTCAGCTCTCTGGCCACAGGCCCGAATATACGCGTCCCCCTGGGGTTCATCTGAAGATCTATGATGACCACGGCATTTCTGTCAAACCTGAGTTTCGTCCCATCCGGCCTCGTGATCG
>Ga0268280_1001263_pt1 | contig 17491 bp, 19 predicted proteins | sample saktaG_9_FD_190139 | JGI IMG/M metagenome (GOLD analysis project Ga0268280, IMG submission 190139) | Saline water microbial communities from Sakinaw Lake, British Columbia, Canada - sak_2011_5_24_40m | ecosystem: Environmental > Aquatic > Non-marine Saline and Alkaline > Saline ... | reverse complement strand
AATCGCTAGTAATCGCAGGTCAGCTATACTGCGGTGAATACGTTCTCAAGTCTTGTACTCACCGCCCGTCAACTCAAGGGAGCCGGGAATACCCGAAGACCTCGCAAGAGGTTCACGGTAAATTCGGTGACAGGGAGTAAGTCGCACCACAAGAGTACTTCCATTTCTGTAACGCCTTCGGCTAACAAAAATTGGTCGTAACAAGGCACGGGTAGCGGAAGCGAGCCTCGTGGAATGATTCAATTGAAATTGCGTCTTTTCGCATGGGATAGCTCATACGAGAGGACTGAATGGCGATGTATCTGTGTAAAAACCGCTAATATCGATGATGCTGTTTATGCTTTTAAATTACTTCTTTCTGTTGCCAGTAGTGAGAATTACATAAAATCATTTATATAATATGAAAACCGACGGTTCATGTTATTTGAGTTTGGAGCGGGTTTTTGAAAGATAATCAGAGGCGGGGTGTGTATTAGTCATTTTGTCCGTGTGTGTGTTGGTGGGAAAATAATAGGGTTCGTATTAACCTGTTTAATTAAGAGAAAATGATTTCGCTAAAATATAAAATTGCGCCACTTTTCTTTGCTATATGTTTAGTGCCGATGTTTGTTTCTGCACACCAGCCACGTATCGTCGAAAGCAGGTCGACTACAGTTGTAGATCCTGAGATTTCAAAAGCATATTACGGTAAATTAACTGGTGTAAAAGATGTATATTTTATAAACTCAAGCTCAACGTTTAACCTATATGTAAACATATTGGTTCCTGATATAAGTGGGCAGAAAAAAGATGTGTCAGCTGTAATATACAAAGACGGAAAAGAGGCCGTTGTTCTTAATGGAATAAATTTCGAGTGGAAGAAGTTTTTTGAGCCTTTTGGTAACGACTCATACTGGAAGGGTCCGGAGTACAAGATCCGCGCAGAAGCGGGGAATTATGAGATCCGCGTTTCAAGTGTTGGTGGTGATAGTAAATATTCTTTAGCTGTTGGAGAAACAGAATCCTTCGATTTAAAAGAGGGAATAAACGCGCTTGAGGTTATCCCAAAACTCAAAAGGGATTTTTTTAATGAATCACCTGCTAATTTCATATTCTCACTATTTGGTTATGGGAAGGTGATAATTATTTTTGTTTTTGCGGCTATATTCGGAATAGTTTCGCGCTCAATCTTAAAAAGAATTAGACGAGATAAAACGCACGGAGCGTATAAAAATATCGGCGCATATGACCGTTTACTTCGTTTGGTGGCTGGTGCTGTTTTGTTGTTGTTTGCAATAAATACAACATGGAATCCAATAATTATATTTTTCTCAGACTTCCTATTTTTTGAGGCATTATTTGGTTGGTGCGCCATTTACGCGATTACTGGAAAAAATACTTGTAAAGTATAACCATGTATGGATATTTGAATCTGTTATACAATGAATTGTATGCTGGATTGGTCAAATATATTTGGTAAAAAAGCTGTGTTTGTATCGATTATAACCTTTTTGTTTATAGTTAATTTTGGTGGCTTTATTACCGCCAATATGATGACTAGTGGAAGCGAAATGAATAATTGTCCATACTTGGGGGTCTTGTCTGGGTGCAGTATGACGCCTGTTGAACATTTGTCGTTGTGGCAACAGATGTTTACTGTTACCTTGCAAGACATTGCCACATTTATATTTCTAGTATCGGTGATCAGTTTCTGCTATGTATGTTATTGCCTTTATATTCCTACACTAATAGGAATACTTATTGCGCCATCTAGACATAGAGACAAGAGAGATTTTTTTAGTTATTTACAGCTGGCTTTTGCTCGTGGGATTATCAACTCTAAAGCATTCTAGTTTAAGATGATAGCATTATTAATGCATATTAGTCGCGCTAATAAAATCATCTTGTATGGATAATATACGAACCTATAGAGTAAAAGGAATGCACTGCGCGTCGTGTTCGCATGTAATAGAAAAGACGCTTAATAAAAAAGATGGAGTGAGTTTTGTTGAGGTAAATTACGGCACGGAGACGGTTAAAGTTGCACATGATCCGTATAAAATAAGTCCTGAACAATTATCGCAAGAGATAGAACCGTTGGGATATTCTCTCGCTATTCCTACCGCGGAAGAAATGGGTATGTCTGTAAGTGAGCATGTTGCGCACCTCGGTATTAATCAATCGAAAAAAGAAAAACTTGAGGAACTATCTGATATGGGGACAAAAGTGCACATATCAATTCCGCTCGCAATTGTGAGTGGTGGTGTGATGGTGTGGGAGTTTCTGTTACAACTTAATATCGTTTCAGAAATGTCGCCAGCGTTAGCTAATCTGTTTCGGTTGGTCATTCCGCTTATGGCGACATATATGATATTTGTTGTAGGTAAGCCGTATCTTAAGGGTCTCTACAGGTTCATTAGGTATGGAAATGCGAACATGGACACGCTTATCGGGCTTGGTACGTCAGCGGCTTATTTGTATAGTGTTGTAATTGTTGCTTTTGCGGAGCAGTTGCGACAGTTCGTAAATGTAAATCAAACATATTTTGACGTAGTTATTATTGTAACCACTTTTGTAACTCTCGGAAAATATCTTGAAACTGAATCGAAATTGAAAACTGGAGATGCGATAGAAAAACTTCTCAACCTGCAGGCTAAGACAGCGCTGATAATTCGGGCTGGTAAAGAAGTCGAAGTCCCGATACAAGAGATTATGCATGGAGATGTTTTGGTAGTAAAACCAGCTGGCAGGATTCCAGTTGATGGAGTCATTGCTGAAGGTTCTTCATATGTTGATGAGGCGATGATAACTGGCGAACCAATGCCTGTGCATAAAAAAATCGGCGACTCTGTTGTTGGTGGGACGCTAAATACCACAGGTTCTTTTACTTTTAGGGCTACGAAGGTTGGCTCTGAGACACTACTTGCGCGAATCGTAAAAATGGTTGAAGAAGCGCAGGTGAGTAAGGCGCCCATACAAGCGCTTGCGGACAAAATATCAGGTATATTTGTTCCCGTTGTGTTGGTATTTTCTTTTGCATCTTTAGTGGCATGGCTAGTCCTTGGAACTTCATATTTTGGTTTTGCTCACGCGCTTTCGTTAGGACTTACGTCATTCGTCGGTGTTCTTGTAATAGCGTGTCCATGCGCTCTAGGGCTTGCAACGCCCACGGCTATTATCGTTGGAGTCGGCAAGGGTGCGAAGGAAGGAATACTAATTAAAGACGCTGCAACATTACAGAAATTAAATACGGTAAATACAATCGTGCTTGATAAAACAGGGACTCTAACCAGAGGCAAACCAGAGGTCGCGTCAATCAAATTATTTTCTTCAGAAAAAGAAAGTGAGGTTGTGGCGATTTTGGCAGCGTTGGAAAAAAAATCAGAACATCCGATAGCACATTCTATTGTTTCTTATGCTAATGAAAAAGAAATTAAGTTGCCGACCGTCAGTGGATTTGAAGCAATAAAAGGTAAGGGTGTTAAGGGGGTTGTGGGCGGTGTGGAATATTTTGCTGGTAATGTAAAACTTACACTAGACCTGAATTTAAGGATTGATACCCAAGCGCTCCAAAAGGAAACCAGTAAAGGAAATACGCCAGTGTTTCTAGCTACAAAAGAAAAAATACTTGCACTTGCATTGGTTGCAGATTTGCTAAAAGATAACGCGAAAGAATCAGTCGCGCGCTTGCATAATCTTGGTATAAAAGTTGTTATGTTGACCGGCGATGATAAGAATACTGCGGAATATATAGCGCAGCAGGTTGGTATAGATGAAGTTGTGTCTGAGGTTATGCCTGAGGATAAACTTAACACAATAAAAAAGTTGCAAGAAGATGGAAGAATAGTTGCAATGGCTGGCGATGGTGTAAATGATGCGCCAGCGCTCGCGCAGGCTGATGTTGGTATAGCGATGTCTACTGGAACTGATGTTGCTATTGAAACAGCGGGTATAACACTCCTGAACGGAGACATATCCAAATTGGCAAAAGCTATTTCGCTGTCAAAAATTACGATGCGTGGTATTAAGCAAAATCTTTTCTGGGCATTCTTCTATAATGTTGTCGGCATACCGCTTGCTGGCGGATTGTTCTATCCAATGTTTGGGCTTTTACTTAATCCTGTATTCGCTGGACTCGCAATGGCATTCTCCAGTGTTTCTGTGGTTGGTAACTCATTACGAATTAAAACTAAATCTTTATAATTATGACTACCCAAAAATTAACTCTGTACGTAAAAGGTATGCACTGTAGCGCATGCACACTTCTTACTGAAGCCGATGCATTGGAATTGCATTACATAAAAAGCGCGAAGTCAGACATCAAAAAACATACAATAGTATTGGAGGGTGACTTTTCGGGTAAGACACCAGAAATTGTTGCAGAAAATCTTACTGAGGTGATGCGCGAACATGGGTATTCCGTATCAGTTGAAAAACAATCTCATACAAAAAATTGGTCGGAATTTAAGATTGCAATACCAGTAGCGCTCTCGGCTCTGACTGGCTTTGTGTTTCTGCAAAAAGCTGGGCTAATAAACCTAGTGCATGGTGAGCTTTCGTATAGCACAGCCTTCGTAATTGGTATTGTTGCCTCGCTTTCGTCATGCATGGCTGTTGTTGGTGGCCTACTTCTTTCAATGTCCGCAACATTTGCCAAAGAAGGAGATAGAATAAAACCGCAGATTTTGTTCCACATCGGACGACTTGTGTCGTTCTTTCTGCTTGGAGGTGTGATTGGTGTAGTTGGTTCTGTACTCACTCTAAACAGCTTTGCTACTTTCGTGATTACCATTGTCATTTCTTTAGTGATGTTTATTTTAGGCATAAACCTTCTGGATGTATTTCACTGGTCAAGGCGATTACAGCCTTCTATGCCAAAATCATTATCGCGATATGTACATGGCGCAACGAAAATAAATCATACGCTGACTCCTTTTGTTGTAGGTATCGCGACGTTCTTTCTACCATGCGGGTTTACACAGTCGATGCAAATATACACAATGTCTACCGGAAGTTTTATGTCTGGCGCATTTACGATGGGCTCGTTCGCGCTTGGAACACTGCCGATTCTAAGCGTAATCAGTTTCAGTTCTGTTGGAATAAGTAATAGTAAGCACGCTGGCGTGTTCTTCAAGACGGTTGGTATTATCGTTATAATGTTTGCGCTTTACAATCTTGTAAGCGGTCTTGCGGCAATCGGCATTATTCAGCCATTATTTAGTTTCTAATTTGCGAATATAACATGAATTCAACAATTATATCTATTGTAGTAGCGGTGCTTATTGTGTTTGGCGCAATTTTGTTTTCTCAGCGCGGATCGACTTCTGGTGTTGTAGTAACCACAAGTGCAGATAATACAAGTATCGTTGATGGTAAACAAATTGTCACTGTGTTGGCTAAGGGCGGTTATTTTCCGCAGAAAAGTGTTGCTAAATCTGGAATACCTACTGTTGTGCGGTTCACCACCAATGAGTCGTATGACTGTTCTTCGTCAATCCGAATACCAAGTCTCGATATAAGCAGGTCGCTTCCTCAAACTGGTACGACCGATATAGAAATAGGTACACCTGCAAGCGGTATCGTTAATGGTACTTGTGGTATGGGTATGTACTCATTTGAAATAAACTTCATTAATTAGTAAAAGTTGTTGGGAAAGTGTTTCGGTTTTTCTTGGTTGGTTGATATGCTGTAGAAGTAAGTTCTCATTATTAAAAATTAATTTTTAAAATTTATGCTAAAGAAGACTCTCATGGTTGTAAGTGTTGGGACAAGTCTATTATTATCTTCGGTAGCGTTCGCTCAAACAAATCTTGATACAAATCAGCGACCGATTACGGCTACGGCTACGTCTACTCGTCCGACATCAGCCACTAAAGCTGCGGAAGAGGCGGCGAGGGTAGCGGCAAAAGCCACTAAAGCTGCGGCAAAAGCTGCTGAAGAGGCAAGTAAAATTGCATGTGTAGGTGGTGCAGTAAATACGCGAGAGCAGGCAATTAATACTGCAATGGCGGCTTATACAAGCGCTATGAATTCCGCGTATGGCGCAAGAGCTGGTTTTTTGGAAAAAGCATACAAGCAAACAACTTTAAAAGCAGTTAATGATTCCGTAAAATCTGCGTGGGCGACTTTTAATTCAAGCATGAAACTTGCTCGTAAGACATGGCAAGCCTCACGCGATTCCGCATGGAAGACATATCGCACAGTAGCGGTTGCTTGCAAGGCGCCAGCTGGAACAGGAGATGGTGTAAATTCTCTAAGCGAACCTTCAGGGAATTAAATTACGTTAGATGTAAACACAACAGAGGCGTCTTTTTGTGTAGACGCTTTTGTTGTGTTTACATCTGTTTTTATCCCACGTGGAATAAAATAACGTAGGTAGTATAAGGTTGCTTTCTTCGTAATAAGATGATATATTTGTTAGTATTAGTCAAGATTAATAAGGAGTAAAAATAAAATTATGGCATTTAAACAATCAAGTGGTGGGTTTCGCGGTAATGACAGAGGTGGTAGTTTTGGTGGCAGAGGCGGTAACGACCGTGGAGGTGATCGCCCACACTTTGCTAATAAAGGGTTTTCAGGAGGTGGACACGGCGGTCATGACCGAGACGCGCGCCCTGTACAAATGCATTCTGCTACATGCGCAAAATGTAACAAGACTTGTGAGGTACCGTTTCGCCCGAATGGCGAGCGACCTGTATTTTGTAAGGATTGTTTCGGCAGTCAGCGCGATTCATTTGGTGGAGACAATAGACGCAGTGATTCGTCGGAGCGTAGTTTCCCAAAACGTGAATTTACACCATCATCTTCATTTGCGCCTACAGCAAGACCTGTAGTTGAAAACGCAGGACTCGATGAACTTAAACGACTCGTAGAATCTATGGGTAAAAAGCTTGATACACTTCTTGCAAAGATGGCAGAAGGTCACGCTCGCACTCCTGTAGTAGCGGTCGGCGAAAAGGCTAAACCTGAGGCAGTTAAGGAAGTTGTAAAGGAAACTGTAAAAAAAGCTAAGGTAGTTGCAAAAAAGGTCGCAAAGAAAGTTAAAAAATAAGATGAAGATAACGTCAGCGGAATTTATAAAAGGCATTAGAGGTACAAATTCTGTGGCGTGCGACGGAGCAATACAGATAGCTTTTGTTGGGCGTTCAAATGTTGGAAAATCAAGTATAATTTCCTCTATTGCTCGCAATAAAAAGCTGGTCAAGGTGAGTAATGTGCCCGGAAAGACAAGAGAGATAAACTTTTTTCTTATAAACAGAGAATTTTATCTCGTGGATCTTCCGGGTTATGGTTATTCGCAGGTGTGTCCTGAGGAGAAAGAAAAACTCAAAAAACTAATTATTTGGTATTTAACCGATCCTGATATACAACCGAGGGTGGTTGTATTGGTTCTTGATATTAGAGCAGGTATGACGGAGTTTGATATTCAAATGCTTAAGTTATTGAAAGAATACGGACATCCATATTGTATTGTCGCTAACAAGGTCGATAAATTGACTCAGAACGAATTAGCGTTGCAGATGAAAAAAATAAAAGCTGTTGCTGGAGATGAGGAGGTCTTGCCTGTCTCAGCGGTTAAGGCTGGCGGATTAAAGAAATTGCTCAAAAAACTCTTTGTATAACGGTATCTTCTCAGGGAAGTGAGCAACTCATGAGACCATAGTTAGAAAAACATGGCTACAAATAGTAACAATAATAAAAAAGAAGACCAGAACTCGTCCGCGGTGCGGAGCGAGGTTGTTTTGCGTTTTGAAAACGCGTCCTTTGGTTTTGGACACAATCATCCTATTCTAACTGATACAAGTTTTTCTCTTCGTCGCGGAATGAAAGTGTCTATTATGGGACAGAATGGCGCAGGCAAGTCAACGATTTTCAAACTCATAATCGGCGAGCTTAAACTTGATGAAGGAGAGGTTGAGAACGGCCGTGGTCTTACCGTTGCTCTTTCTCGTCAGGTAATTCTTCCAGCTGAACGCGAACTTACTGTACGTGAATTCTTTGAAAAATGCTTCGACCATAAGGTGTACGACATTGATCCAAAAATTAATGGCGCACTTGAGGTCGTTAATTTGCACGCACCGCATGACAGGCTTGTAAAAAGTTTTTCTGGAGGACAGCAGGCGCGACTATTGCTCGCGTCGGCAATAATACAGAACGCAGACCTGCTCTTGCTCGATGAGCCAACCAACAATCTCGACGCAGCAGGTATTGCGCATCTGACCAAATTTTTACAGCAGTATGACAAAACTTGTATTGTGATTTCGCACGACGCAGAGTTCTTGAATTCGTTTATTGGTGGCGTGCTTTATTTGGATGTGCGTACCCAAAAAGTTGAGCAGTATGCTGGAAATTATTTTGACGTACTCCGAGACATCGAGGCGCGTATAGAAAAAGAGAATCGCCTTAACGCACAGCTTGCAAAAAAGATTCAAGAAAATAAAGACAAAGCAAACTTTTTCGCGAATAAGGGCGGTCGTATGCGTTTGCTCGCGAAGCGTATGCGCGAGGAGGCTGAAGAATTGGAAGAGGAAAAAGTGGATGTGCGTCGTGAGGATAAAACTATTCGCAACTTTGTTATTCCAGCGCAGCCGGAGTTTACAGCTGAAATTATGCACATTTCCTCGTTTACTACAATGAGTCCAATAACTCATAAACCAGTAAAGCGTGTCGCGAATATTTCGCTAAAAAGGAAACAACATCTGCTTTTGTGTGGTCCAAACGGTATAGGTAAGACGACACTTCTTGAGGCGCTGGCGAACGGAACAACTGATGGTACTACAATAGCGGAAGGTGTGCGCGTTGGATATTATCGCCAAGATTTTTCCACGCTTGATTTTGAAAGCACAGTCTTTGATGCGCTATTGAAAGTTATGGATAGGCCGAGCGAAGAATCGATGCGCGCGACCGCTTCCGGTTTCCTTATCTCAGGAAATTTAATGCATAAAAAAATCGGTATGCTTTCAGAAGGGCAGAAGGGTTTGGTTGCTTTTGCGCAACTTGTGCTTTTGCGTCCTGGGCTTTTGATTTTTGATGAGCCAACTAACCACATAAATTTCCGTCATTTGCCAGTTATTGCAAAGGCATTAGACCAGTACGAGGGCGCAATGATTCTAGTAAGTCATGTTCCTGAGTTTTTAGCACAAATCCGCATTGATGATGTGCTCGATTTAGAAAAGTAACATGTTATGAGTGTTATTTTTGTTCAAATACACTGTTTTTTGATATAAAGTAGTGGACGCGTACAGGGGCTTGACAAATTTTCATACATAGATTAAACTCTTAAGTGGATGAACCAAAGGAGTAAATCCAGTGAAAAATGATTACCCCACTTTTTTTGGTCTTAGTTCTTCGAAATTAGCAGTGGCTGGATTGGAAGTTAAGCAGTGCAAGGTTGCTTCTAGGGAGGAAGCAGAAGCGAGGTTTATCCTCGCGCAAGAGATGGAGTGTCGAGCTCGAGTTGTGGATCATGGTGTGACGTACGGACGACGTAGGAGCGACGTACGCGTGCATCACTTCGGTTCTTAAATTAGGGGGTTGACATGCCTTATTTTTATGAAAAGAAGTTCGGGGTTATGGCGCAAGCTGTTCTGTATGCTCAGAGGTCGAGGAGGTCAGAGGTAGAGGAGGTAATGAAAGAGGCCGTTGAGAAGCAACGGCTTGCAGTAGAAGGTAGTGCGGTTGGTTCTCAGCCGCCTAAGTAGGTAGTGTACCCCTAGACAAACAAGTCTGGGGGTATTTTTTTGTTAAGATTGGGTTAGTTAGAGCGCGAAGATTTGCGTATTTCTATCGCTTGTAGTACATTATAGAGGCGCTAGGCGCATTTTCTTATGGCACGACTCAGTCAACTTGTCCGCAAAGGACGAACTAACAGAATATACAAAACAAAAGCGCCTGCTCTTGCGCGCGGTTTCAATGTACTAAAAAATCGTCCAGTTGTGTACCCTTCGCCGTTTAAACGTGGTGTTTGTATAAAAGTATCCACAACAACTCCTCGTAAGCCTAACTCTGCTATTCGTAAGATTGCCCGCGTACGACTTACCAATGGTGCTGAAATTCTCGCCTATATTCCGGGAGAGAAACACAATTTGCAGGAGCACTCAGTTGTACTTGTGCGTGCGGGTCGTGTGAAGGACATTAATGTACGTTACCAAGTTGTGCGTGGAAAGTTGGACGCACAAGCAGTTGCTAACCGAAAGGTATCCCGCAGTCGCTATGGTGTTAAGACTCCGAAAGCAGCTAAATAATAACAAATAAATTAAATTATATGCGTCGCCCCGTAAAAAACAGAAACATTGTAGGACCGGATTTAAAATACGGTTCTGCTCGCGTGAATAAGTTTATAAACGCGATTATGTGGGACGGTAAGAAGGACGTTGCGCGTAAGGTTGTTTATGGTGCCCTTGAGATTTTGAAAGAGAAGGAGAAAGCAGAGAATCCTGTTGAGCTTTTTGAGACTGCGCTTCGCAATGTTGGACCAGCTATGGAAATTCGCTCACGTCGCGTTGGTGGAGCAAACTATCAAGTACCTCATGAAGTTCGTCCAGAACGCAAGCAGGCCCTTGCTTTTCGATGGATAATAAACGCTGCTCGCAGTACAAAAGGAAAGCCTATGGCTGAAAAGCTCGCTGCAGAAATAATTGCTGCTTCAAAAAATGAAGGCTCAGCATTTAAGAAAAAAGAAGAAACACACCGTATGGCAGAAGCAAACAAAGCCTTCGCACATTTTGCTTGGTAATTCATACCACTGTTTGTACGTGTTTTTAATAAAACCCCATAATCGCTGTTGCGATTATGGGGTTTTATTTTTATCTCACCACGCAACATGTCCTTGAATCTGCTGTGTTCCAGGTCAATCAATTTTATTGCGCGGTTACATTTTATGCACAAGTGCGGTTATATTGTTTGTGTTGTACGCAGATTATCATTTGATGGATTACGCCAACACGTTAATCGACTTTATATAAATTATGTTATGAAAAGAGTGTCAAGGATTTTTGACTGTAGCGACGAGGGCCCTATTTTTCTTATCGTTCCCGGTTTCCTTGGTAATTTTTCCGAGGGGTTTGTTCCGCGGTTATTCAAAGAGTTGGTTGCACTTAATAAAAGCGTGGTTGGTATTGTGTTCCGTGGACACGAGTCATACGAATCTGGTTTGGCATCCACAGATGAAATGGTCGAGCAAACCAAACTGGAATACGCAATAATTCGCGCCTCATATCCAAAACGTAAAATAATTATTGTGGCGCACTCTCAAGGATGTGCAATAATTATGAAAATATCGTCTATGTTTGACGAATTAACTTCTTTACGATTTGTCGCACCAGCATTATTTCTAGATAAGATTATCCTCTCTCGTGTCTCAGAAGAGGATATGAATAATATCGAGTCTGGTGAATACGTACGTTGCGAGTTGGCACAGAACAAATATAGAATCGTTGGAAAGGAATGGGTATCTTCGTATAAGAAGTTTTCAGACTGGGATTTAGTGCAACCTTGTTTGCTTGATGGACAAATAATTCGTGGTAACGGTGACTATATACCAAAAGACAATGCTATGCTTTTGCGTCAAAAGTGCCAGAAATGTGCATATATAGAAATTCCAGGTGATCATATCTTTGTTAATCCAAGCAACTCTTTTGATGTGCTTATTAATACCATTGTTACAAAGACTTAAATCCTATAACAATCCGAAATGGAATTTATACTGTACCATCACACAATAATATGGTATGTTGTTGTGTAGTAGTATAAACTCTCTGTAAAGGAGAGATGCGATGGTCATTAAAAAATCTGTAGACGCACTAGCCGTTGAGTATTTTGCTGGATATTTAAGTTTTAATGAGTGGTCTATGCGTACTGAAGAACGTCTGTCCTTATCAGTATCAGATGAGACAGGTTGGTTATCTGTTCACAGTAAGGAGAGGGTTATGTTTGTAAGCAACCACCCAAAGACCGATGAATCTCTTTGGCTTCGTGCTAGTGAGATAGCTAAAGGACTGGGTGGGAATACCTATGGATTCACGTGGTTTCACTGTCCTATCGTGCGTCAAATCTTGTTAAGAAAAGCCTTGGTACGACCATTTTGCACTATGGCTATTGATGTTGGATGGAAAGATGCAATGAATGAGATGTCGTGCGTTACAATACCAAAAGAGGGGGCGGGTCGTATCTACAAGTTTGTAAAGGAAATCCCAGAAATGAACTCAGCAGTTGTGTTTCCTGAGGGTAGAGTCACTAACTTGAGAGAGTTCCATTCGGGTTTTTATCATATAGCCAGGATTCTTGGTATAAAACACGTTGTCGTAGGCATTTTCTCACCAGTACTCACTTTAGGAGGATTAAATGTCCTGAAAATCATGAGGGTTGTGGAGTTGCCTACTGGTTTTTCACAAGAAGAACAACGTGTGTTTGTAGAAAACACACGCGTTTTCATAGCAAAAGAAGTGATGGATCATTTCTGAGCGCTATTTTGGTTATGTGGTTGGTTGTGCTGTCTTACTTCACCTTTTAACTCCCTAACCCCAAAATCATTTTGGGGTTTTCCATTTAAATAGTCGTACTCTAATTAATTGCTTGTGTTTTATCAGTAAGTGTGGTTCTGTATCTAAAGAAGTTTTTTGTAAATCTAGTTCGCATCCAATCTACCAAAAAAGGATAGAGCCATGAATAAGGTATTGGGTAAACGTGTGGTTACTATTGGTGGTGGTCACGGTGGACCTGTAATACTCAAGGGGTTGTATGATTATCCTGTAAAGCTGTGCGCTATATGTGCTGTATCCGATAGTGGTGGCAGTACAGGTCTTATAAGGGACGAGTTCGGTGATTCGTTGCCGTCGGGCGATATTCGTTCGTGCATGGAGGCATTGTTGCCACACGGCAAGCTTAAGGAACTTTTAGGGCACAGGTTCGAGGGTAACGGTTCTTCGGGGCCTAGGATAGCAGACCATAACCTTGGGAACCTAATCTTGCTGGGGGCGCAACAAATGTGGGGCGCGGTTGGTGGCATTAGGGCAATGGGAGAGATTTTGCAGTTACGGGGGGAAGTGTTCCCAGTATCTACAAATATCGTACACTTGCTCGGTGAATTGTCCGACGGGTCGATTATCCACGGTGAAGGTCGTATAGACACAAGGAACGCTTTGGATGACCGCATCCTTAAAAGGGTGTGGTTGGAACCACAAGCTTTCATTTGTCGCGATGCGGCTGATGCAATAATCAACGCAGACCTTGTTGTAATCGGACCCGGTGATTTGTTTACTTCACTTGTTCCGAATCTACTAGTGGAAGGTGTAGCTGACGCCCTTGCTCAGTCAAAAGCCACTATTGTTTGTGTTGTAAATCTTATGACAAAGTGGGCTGAGACGCGTGATTACACTGCCGCTGACTTTGCTGATACATTGATTAGGTATGGCATCGGACGCGACAAAATCGACGTCGTGTTGATTAATTCAACACCAATACCTGACTCACTTTTGAGCGTCTATAGCGAGAGGGAAAAGTCAGCGCCTATTTCTGTTGGGCTGGAAGCCTTGGCGCATCTGGACACTACTGCATACCGTGTAATGCGGGAGGACATCTTAAGCATAGTTGGCTTGAAGAACGATCTTATCCGCCATGACCCAGAGAAGATTGGCCATTGTCTAATGCGTATTCTAGGGGAAGTTAAATGAAGAGAGAACCTGTTGTGTTCATCATTGATTTGGATGACACCCTAACCAACACGACTCGAGACCTTAAGGGTTCTCGGAAACGGATCAAACACCTTACTTTGGTGCGCGGTGCGCGGAAATTTCTAAAGAAGTACCAGCGAAAGGTGGAAATCATACTACTTTCTGCAGGAGAAGATGTTTGGCAGCAAAAGAAGATAGATTTGGTTGGGATACGTAATTACTTATCCCACATCATAATCGTTCCTTCTCCTGAGGAAAAAGAGTCCGCTATTAGGTCTCTTGTGCACTCCCTCTCAGTTATTCGGAGCAATGTGTTTGTTATTGGGGACCGTCTAGATATGGAGGTGTTGGCTGGCAACATGTTGGGATGTACAACTGTTCGCGTGATCCTTCCGGAGGGTAAATATGCAGGAGAGGTTCCAAGTATTGAACGTGAGATTCCGAAGTGCGTTGTAAGTAACTTCAAAGAGCTCGATGAGCTTTTTTCCAAGATTTTCCGAACGATCTTGTGCTAAGGTTTTAAGTGAAGGTCAGCCATAAAAGGCTGACCTTTTTATTTTTTGTCTTACTTTTGCAATTAGGTTGTGTTTTATGTGGTTTATAGGTATTCTATAAATACGCCTCGGGCGACCATTTTTTGTTAGTCGCAGACTTTACAAAAACGGAAGTACTTTTGTGGTGCAGATTCTCTTTACTAATTTTGTCTTATATTTATTAACGGGCTTTAACTAATAACATCATTTATATGGAACGCGACTATCCTTTGGAAAAAGTACGAAATTTCGGCATCATTGCGCACATTGACGCTGGCAAGACCACTACGTCTGAGCGTATTTTGTATTACACTGGTCAAACGCACAAAATTGGCGAGGTGCACGAGGGTGAGACTGTAACCGACTGGATGGAACAAGAGCGCGAGCGCGGTATTACAATCACCGCCGCTGCAATTTCATGTTTTTGGAATAAGACCGACGAGCCAAAAGCGAAAGAAAACCTCGCGCGTTTCAACATTATCGACACACCGGGACACATTGACTTTACTGTTGAAGTAAAGCGTTCGATGCGCGTACTTGACGGCGCTGTGTGTGTTTTTGATGGTGTTGCAGGAGTGGAGCCCCAGTCGGAAACGAACTGGCGTTACGCTGATGAAGCAAAGGTTCCGCGAATTTGTTTTATAAACAAACTTGACCGCACGGGTGCTAGTTTTGAAAAATCATTTCAGTCTATCATAGAGCGTCTTAACAAAGATGCTGTACGTATGCAGTTGCCGATTGGCGCAGAAGATCATTTTGAAGGCGTAATTGATTTGCTAAAAATGAAAGCGTATAAGTTCGAGGGTAAAATGGGTGAGACTGTTGTTGAGATGGATATCCCTTCTAATCATATGTCAGACGCGGAAATGTATCGCGCAAAACTCATTGAGAAAATCGTTGAACATGACGATCAAATGATGAATGACTATCTTGAAGGAAAAGAGCCAACAATGGATGCGCTCAAAGCAACACTTCGCAAAGCTGTAATTGCTAATAAGATTTTCCCTGTCTATACTGGCTCGGCTCTTAAAAATAAAGGCGTACAGTTAGTACTCGATGCTGTTGTGGACTTTCTTCCTTCGCCAATTGATATGCCTGCGGTGCATGGTATTGACCCTAATACTGGAGAGGATTTAGTGCGACACGCTACCGATAGTGAACCTTTTTGCGCTCTAGCATTTAAACTTCAGGCAGATCCGTTTGTTGGACAACTTACTTTCTTCCGTGTGTATTCAGGAACAATTGAGGCTGGTTCATATATTTATAACTCTTCAACAGGTACAAAGGAGCGTCTTGGCCGTATTGTGCGTTTGCAAGCTGACCAGCGTGAGGAAGTTAAGCAAGTCTTTGCTGGAGAAATCGCAGCTGCTGTGGGGCTTAAAGACACTCGAACATCTCACACTCTTTGTGACGAAAAGAATCCGATTATACTTGAGCAAATCAAATTCCCAGAACCAGTTATTTCTTTGCGTATCGAGCCGAAAACAAAAGCCGATCAAGAAAAAATGGGTATTGCTCTCAAAAAACTTTCCGACGAGGATCCTACTTTTAAGGTTACGACCGACGAGGAGACAGCAGAGACTCTTATATCAGGCATGGGCGAGTTGCATCTTGAAATTATCGTTGACCGTATGAAGCGCGAGTTCGGCGTAAGCGCCGACGTAGGCAAACCTCAGGTTGCATATCGCGAAACTATTCAGAAAGAGGCTGAAGCTGAAGGGAAGTACATTAAGCAAACTGGAGGTCGTGGACAATATGGTCACGTGCGCCTGCGAATTAAGCCTCTTGAGCCGTTAGTTGAAGGCGCTAAAATATCTAAGAACACGCATCGCGAAGATCATTTCGAGTTTATCAACAACATTAAAGGAGGTGTAATTCCACAGGAATTTATTCCCGCAGTCGAAAAGGGTGTTCGCGAAGCTATGGAACGCGGTATTGTTGCTGGCTTTAAGTTGGAAGATGTTTCTGTAGAATTGTATGACGGTTCGTACCATGATGTGGACTCGTCCGAAATCGCATACAAGATTGCTGCATCGATGGGCTTTAGAGAAGCCGCTGCATTAGCTCGTCCTGTATTGCTTGAGCCAGTTATGAAGGTTGAGATAGTAACACCTGAAAAATTCATGGGTGATGTTGCTGGTAGTATCAACGGAAAACGTGGTCAGATTGAAGGAATGGAAGAACGCGGACTTTCTCGAGTAATTCGAGCAAAGGTACCTCTTTCTGAAATGTTTGGTTACACAACAAACCTACGCTCAATGACCGAAGGTCGAGCGCAATTCACAATGGAATTCGACCACTATGAAGTAGTGCCACCGAATGTCGCACAGATTATAGTCGCATCAAGAAAATAATAAAATCTAGTGTCGTGTGCCGTACAAACTCCCTTGAAAAGGGAGTTTGTTTCGTGGATGATTCTTTTGGGTTATCCACACACACACACCAAAAAAATCGGCAGGCTAACGTGTTATTATATTAGGTATGTATATAAATAAGTTGTGGTTAATGTTGGTGGTTTGTTCCGTTTGTATTGTTGGTGCAGTATCGACGTCTGTAGCAGCAATTACGGTTCCAACCGTCTCCTTTACAGCTTCTCCAACCATAGTCGCTTCAGGTCTTAGTTCAACACTCACATGGTCATCTGCGGGCGCAACAAGTTGTACAGCGGGAGGTCCTTGGTCTAACCTTGGCAATAACCCCCCAACGAACACACAGTTTGCTGGAACAGGTCTAACCGACCCACTCACTGAAAACACTACATTTACTTTCACATGCACAGGTCCGGGTGGAGTTTCGTCTCAGTCTGTCACTGTTATTATGTCTTGTACAGCAACTCCAGCTACAACATCAACAAGCGCAGCGTTATATTCTTTCTCTGGCTATGCTTGGAGCGAGACAATCGGCTGGATAGACACCAGTGGTCTGTCTGTAGATTCTGCGGGCATAATATCAGGCTATGCTTGGAGCGAAAATATCGGTTGGATTTCCGCAAACAGTAGCGAACTAACTGGTTGTCCTTTAGGCACCTGCACCGCAAGCATTTCGAGCATCGGTAAAGTTCAAGGCTGGCTTAGAGCTATTGCAGGTAAGACATGTAATACTACAACACAATGTGGAGGTTGGGATGGTTGGATAAGTCTGAGTGGAACAGGCTATGGTCCTGTATTATCCGGTAGCGCTTTTTCCGGTTACGCATGGGGGAGTAATGTAATTGGTTGGGTATCTTTTGTTGGTGTTTCTAAAGGTGTGCAATGTAGTCCTGCGTGCGCTACAGGTCAGACATGTGTTAGCGGAACCTGCACAACCGTA
>Ga0268280_1001260_pt1 | contig 17519 bp, 20 predicted proteins | sample saktaG_9_FD_190139 | JGI IMG/M metagenome (GOLD analysis project Ga0268280, IMG submission 190139) | Saline water microbial communities from Sakinaw Lake, British Columbia, Canada - sak_2011_5_24_40m | ecosystem: Environmental > Aquatic > Non-marine Saline and Alkaline > Saline ... | reverse complement strand
GCTTCTTTTGAATTGACGCCTACTATACGAAGCACTTCCTTGCCGGCCTTAAATAGGACGAGCGTGGGAATATTCATTATCGAAAGCTCGGTCGCAATATCCGGGCTATCGTCAACATTCGCTTTAAGCACGCTGACTTTATCCTTCATCTCTAGCGCCAGCTTCTCCACGATCGGAGCTATGAGCTTGCAAGGCATACACCACGGCGCCCAAAAATCGACCAGTACCGGCTTTACCGACTTCGTAATCTCTTTCTCAAAATTATCCTGAGTTAATTCTACCATGCTAAGCACCTCTTTCGTTGTTTTGCACCTACTAATATATAATGAAGTCGCCTCTAACTCAACAAAAAACATTGTCCGTTCCTATATTTATATGATACACTTTTACCATGAAGACCGGATTGTTATATGTCCTGGGAATAGTTTTGACTGTAGCGGCATCGTCCCTCTTAGGTTTAACCACTGCTCAATTGGCGGCTGTGGCAGGATTCTCGTCGATATTCTTCGGCGCTATATTCTTCTGGCAATCGAGGCTCACCTTCGCTTTTCTTGGCGTGGCGTTTCTTATGGCTGCGGGACTTACTAACGTTCAGCACATAGTGGAGTTCGCGGGGCTCGACATAGTATTATTTTTAATAGGGATGATGATAGTCGTAGGCTACCTGGAAGAAAAATCCTTCTTCGAGCACCTCATAAATAAACTGATCAGCCTGGTAGGTATGGACGGCCGGCGGCTCGTGATACTCCTTATTGTGATGTCGGCTATTTCGGCGGCGCTCATAGATGAAGTCACGTCGATACTCTTTATGGCGGCCGCTGTGCTAAGCATTGCCTCAAGACATAAGCTAAACCCGGTACCGTTCCTCATAATGGTAGTCTTCGCCACGAATGTAGGCTCTAGCGCCACCGTCGTAGGGAACCCCATAGGGGTGATAATAGCCTTGAGAAGCGGGCTTTCATTTATGGATTTCTTAAGATGGGCCGCGCCCATCTCGCTAGCCGTTCTGTTAATGACGATAGCCCTCTTTTTTATTTACTACAGAAAACCGATAAACCAGCTGCATGAAGCGTTGAAGACACATAAACACGAGCCGCGGATATTTTTAGAGGCGGGATCCAAAAAGAAATTCCATCGCGGAATTATGGTGTCGGGAATATTATTCGCCTTTGTCGTGCTGGGGCTGGTATTGCACGTCCATGTAGAAAAACTCCTGGGACTTGAAAAAAATACAATGCTCCTCGGCACAGCTCTTCTTGGAGGCGGCATAGCATTATTCTTAAGCAAAGACGAGGCGCGCAACATCATTGAAAAAAGAATCGATTGGTGGACGCTCTGTTTCTTCTTATTCCTATTCGCTTCGGTAGGAACGCTGAAGTATCAGGGGATCACCGGAGTCCTGGCTCATAAAATAGCTGAGGCGGCCGGTAACAATGTTCCACTTCTTATGGGTATTTGCATCTGGTCTTCCGGGGTGCTAACCGCAGTAATGGATAATGTGCTGGCCGTATCGACTTTCGTTCCTATAATAAAAGATATAGGTGCCATGGGTATCCCGACATTCCCATTATGGTGGTCAATATTATTCGGATCTACCCTTTTGGGCAATCTCACGATTATAGGCTCCACAGCCAACATAGTAGCCATTGGCGTGATGGAGAAAAGAAAACTGGGGACTGTAAGTTTTATGGAGTGGCTTAAGGTCGGCGCGGCAATAGCTATACCTCAGCTTCTTCTGGCGCACATGCTGCTATTAGCGCAGCTTAAATATATGCCGAAGTAACCTCAAGTATCTATTGACTTTTAAGCGCTGGTATTGTATTTTATAAACAAGAGGAAAAAATGAGCCAACAAAAGATAAACTGCTGCGAAACTTGTCAGGTATATTGGACTTGCGAGACCAAATGGTACAGGGGTGAAAAGGGCACTGAGAATATTTGCTGCCCGGTCTGCAATTACTATAAACTTTGCCTGGATAAGCTAGGTAATTCCAAAAATCCTAAGACGAAGTAGCCCTGGTCTTCGCTTCCACAGTAAGGCCAACCGCCCCGCATAGGCAAAAGAACACACCCGCAATTATTATTACCCATGATCTTCCGATTAAATTTGCCGCATAAGCCGCGATAAACATCGCTATCATAAATCCGAGATGTATTACAACCTCCAGGGAGCTGAACACTCTGCCTCTTAATTCTTCAGGGATAGCTTCGTGAGTCAGGGTATTGGCGGATACCATTACGGGGCTGACCGCCGCTCCGAGCAGAGCCGATATTATTCCTGCCGTAAATAAATTATGATATTTTTCTACTGCCAGAACAAATATAGTTATTAGTATGCCGCTTGCTATAAAACTGCAGAACACGATCTTTCGCTTAGATATTTTTTGCCCGAATTTTCCATAAAGCATAGTTCCTATAAATAATCCTGTTACAAGAAAAGTCCCTAAAAACCCCAAATCTCTTGTAGATGTCCCAAAAATATGTTGCACAAATACGATTATCACACATGACACAGCGCCCAGGCCGGCCATAAGAATAAAAAATACCGACACTATGAAACGCATATCTTTATGCTTCCATATTGTTTTTATTCCATCCATAATGTCGCTTACTATTGACCTCCTGAGAGAGCTGCCGATAGCTTCCGTCGTGGTTATTATATCCTTACCCACTTCTCCTATCGACCTAATATGGGCTATCATGGCTATTAATAACGCAGATACAAAGAAGGTCATACTGTCTATATAGAACCCTCCTATAGCCCCTATCGACTGTATATTCACTATGATGCCGGCGACTACCAGACCCACGACATTACCTACCATATAAGTAGTGCCGGAAAGCGTATTTGCAACCAGGAGATTCTTCTTTGGAACGATATCAGGTATTATCGCCATCTTTGAAGATATGAAGAAACGCGATATAGAGAATGTGAGGAATATGGCGAGATATACTAAAAGTATCTGTTTTATCCCGATAAAAAACGGTATCGATAATATGAGGCATCCGCGAATAATATCAGATACAACCATTACGTTCTTACGGTTAAGCCTGTCAACCCAGACGCCCGCTATGGGCCCTATTATAAATACCGGGATTATCGTAAAAGATATTATCTTTGCTAAAGCTATCTCCGAGCCAGGGTTCTGCTGATATACCAGCGCTACGAGCGCCATCTGGGTCAGCCGATCGCCAAAAGTCGATATGAGCTGCCCTATCCAGAGAAATAGAAAATTTCTATTAGATAATACTTCGCGGAAACTTATCATCGCCTAGTGTTCTATATCAGATTTTGCCGTACTGATACCGCTTCCTGCTCGCAGGTCCCTTGGAAGGACAACTCGAAATTCGGTATTCCTATTAAGCTCGCTGTGCACAGTAATATGTCCGTTATGAAGGTCGACGATATCCTTCACGATCGAAAGCCCTAACCCTTTGCCATCTATATGGGAATGTTTATCAAGCCGTTCATATTTTTTAAACATTTTATCGATCTCGTCCGAGTCTAGGCCTGGACCGGTATTTATCACAGAAAACTGCACCGTACTTTCGCTCGATGACAGAACTACATCAATACTGCCGCCTTCGGGCGTATACTTGACGGCGTTCGAAATGAGATTCATCACGACTCTCGACATCTTTTTCTGGTCGCACCAAATATCAGTTTTGGTATTTACCGGCCTGTATTGCAAATAGAGCTTATTTTTTCTGGCGAGGTGTACCACGCCTTCAACTTCATTTTTTAATACTTCTCCCAGATCAATAAGTTCGCGCTTGATATTAAGCCTCACGAGTCCGGTTTTAGGGAAGTCTAATATATCCTCTATTAAATCATTTAGTTTATTGGCAGCCTTAATACAATCCTTTACCATCTCTAAACCGGCTCCGCTTAGCGCTCCGCCTATACCGTCCGCCAGATTCTGCAAGCCGAGTTTCATTGTAGATAGAGGCGTTCTTAAGTCATGGCTCACCGCCAGCATTATCTCTGTTTTTTCATCATCGGCGTTTTTACGCTCGGCAGCGTAGTCAATCAGCTTGTTGACCATTTTTTTTATCAGCCCATATGCGTAGAGAAGCCCTATAAATGAGATAACTATAGCGATCGTGATTATGACAGCGTTGCTCCCCATAAGAAGATTATGGAAAAAATTTTTCCCTATAATTATGTAGAAAACTACGAGAAGCGGGATCACACTCATGAGTGCGAACGCATCCTTTATCTTTTGAAAAGGACTTACCCCTAATTCTGCCATTATTATCTTATAAGCATTTTTATGTTTTTTACTTATATCGCTCACTTTTTTCATCTCCTTATTTTCCGGGGTATCCGACCGTTTGCGCCAGTATAACCTTTTGACTTGGGCGAAGCTTCATTGCTTTAGCTAGCGCCGGCTTGTCTACCCATCCGCGAACCACCGTGGCCAATCCTGCCGACGCACAATAAAGATAGACATTCTGACTTACAAAACCGGTATCGGTGGCCGCATAAAAGTCCGCCGCATCCGCAGGCATTCCGGCCATCTTATCCATATCGGCCACAAAAATAAGCTCCACAGGAGCAGTCCCAACAAAAGGCTGGCCGCCGGTCGCTTTCCTTATATCTTCCGGCAACGCCATAACAAGCGAGTTCGCGGCCGCGTCGTACAGGTAAAGCCCATCGACCTTCGCCGCATATACGTCTATCTCCTGCATATTCTTAGCGGTAGGCGCAGTCCTTCTACCGGAATCGGGGCGGTTTATACCGTTAGCGGCCCACAGAAGATCGGATAACATCTGAAGAGGAAGCTCTTTTCCGCTAAATAAACGGTCGCTTCGCCTGTTCTTAAGGGCTTCCATCAGGGGTTTACCGCCTTCAGTCTGCGGCGGAGGCAGCTTTATGGCCTTAGTTTCTTCTCCTGAACACGTCACTGCAAGGAACACAAAAGAAACTGCAGCTATTAATATTCTGGTTTTCATATCATCTCCACCCTTCCTTTGATCATGCTATTTCTATTGCAAAATCCGGATTGTTTTTAATGGTATTATGAACAGGGCAATTTTTTATAAACTCCAGAAGCGCCTTCTTTCTACGGTCATCTATCGCGACGCCCTTTAGATCTATCGATACTTTTATATCTTTAAAACGAAGCGGGGGCTCTTTCGTGAAATCCGCATCAACGGCTATCGTAAAACCGGTCACGGGAAGCTTGGAACCCTCGCAATACTTCCTTATGTAAACACCGATGCATGAGCCAATACTTGCTAAAAGCGTATCCGGCGGCGTCATGCCGTCGCCTTTGGTATCGACCGTAAATTCACCGCTTGCGGAGACAACCTTAAACTTTGAATCACCTGTATTCGTTACGTCCACGTGATACATATGTCTCCCGCTCCTTATTCTCCGATTATTTTGACCAATACGCGTTTCTTGCGCTGGCCGTCAAATTCACCGTAGAATATCGTCTCCCACGGTCCGAAGTCGAGCTTTCCACCGGTGATAGCCACCACAACTTCGCGTCCCATTATTGTGCGCTTTAAATGCGCGTCGCCGTTATCCTCGCCGGTTAAATTATGCCTATATTTGTCTTTTCCGTATGGGGCTAACTTTTCCACCCATTTCATGAAATCCTCATGGAGCCCACTCTCGTTATCGTTAATAAAAACCGAGCTCGTAATATGCATCGCATTGACGAGGCATAAGCCCTCTTTGACGCCGCTCTTCTTAATCGCGGCGGCAACTTCAGGCGTGATATTCACGATCGCGTAGCGCTCCTTCGTATTCATCCAGAGGTATTCGGTGTGTGCTTTCATAAAGTTATTGTATCAGATTGGTGATTTTTGTAAAGGGCGACATTGGGTGATCCGGAAATAACCGAGACAATCATCTCTTTACAAATGCCAACAATGCCGAATAATTATTTTTATCCGCCTCACGCAACGCTAAAAGGTATTTCTTGCGCACTTTATCTGAATCATCCACCCCTGGGATATTCCAGGAAAAAGGCTCTTTATGAAAGACCTCCTGAAGCAATATATCAGCCATAAGCCGGGCATGGCGACCATTGCCATCCACAAAAGGATGTATCAAAACCAGCCTATGATGTAACCGTACTGCAATTTCGTCCTCCTCATAGGTCTTGTGGTCAATCCAAAAGCGAACGTCACCAAGCAGGTTATGGATGTTAACAGAAATTTGCATCCAATCAACGCCGATGTTTTTACCGGACTTACGAAAAGTCCCCGCCCATTTCCACACCTTACCAAGCATTTTTTGGTGCAAAGTTTTAACAAACGACTCTGTCAAAATATCCGCATTGCGCCTGCGCCCAAGCCAATGGAGGGCATCATTGATATTATCCTGCTCCCAACGATCAAGCTCTTGCCGCGTGGTGATGTGTTTGATTTCGAGCCCGTCCATATCATCCGGGTCGAGTGGTGTGGCCCCGGCGGGGTATTGGAAACTATTCATTATTTACAACCACAGGTCTTTGGCATTCTCCATGAGCAATTTGTCAACCATGCCATCAATAGCCTTTTTCTTCTCCTCATCCGACAGGCCTTGCCGTTCCAGCCTCATAGTTCTGTCCAAGCGCTCCATTCTGCCGAGAACAATCTTTTCAGCCTGCTTGCGGACCATGTACTCCAAAGAAGCCTCTGGAACAAAACCGTATATAAACCTCATCCCAAAGGCGTTTGCGATCTTTTGCAAAGAGGACACCTTTAGATCACCGGTTTTTTCTGCATGCTCCAGCCTGGAGATCCGTGGCTGCCCCAGCCCCGCCTTCTTACCTAACTGGGCCGAAGACATCCCCAGAGCATCCCTAATCGTCCTGATCCAGCCTTGTTTGGGCATGCCGGATACGGCCAAATCCCTTAATGGCTCCAGTTTCCTGTCTAATTGCTCCCTGCTGATTTTCATATTCAAGTACTTCATGTATATGTCCTTTCTAGCATAATAAATTACTTGTTCAATGCTAAATATAGCATATTTATAGCTATTGTCAAGTTTATTTACTGTATATTATCATAGGCTATATACCGGCACAAAAACAACCGTTATATTAACACTAAAATTTTCCGTATCCTGAACCTAAACTGAAGGTTTTTAGTGTATTGGGTTCTAATCGTGTGTAAAAACGCTGGCGGTAATATGCATCGCGTTGACGAGGCATAAACCCTCTTTGCCGCCGCTCTTCTTAATCGCGGCGGCAACTTCAGGCGTGACATTGACTATCTAGCGTTCGGAAGTATTCATCCATAGATATTCGGTGTGAGATTTCATGTTTCTTCTACTTCGCCGTCTTTATCTCATGTGAAGATCCTGAAGGGCTATGTACAAGCAAATGCTCAATATTGCAAATTTTACTATAAATATCGGAGAGCGCAACCGTCGTCCCTATTACGAATAGCGCTACCGCCACTATTAATAGCTTTATGTATATCGGCTTCACCTTTTTCACGGCATCTCCTTTTTCAGATACTTCAAAGGGCGGCCTCGCTCATTAAGCAAGAACCGCCCTTTGAAAATATATACCATTTAAGCTATGCTATTTCGCCGTCGCCGTACGAAGGGTCTCTTTCTTCGCTTTCATAGAGCCTTCTTTTATACCATCGGCTACATTCTGAAACCCGGATACTGTCGGCAGCGGATTCCTAAGCTCATTCTTAGGCTTCACCTTCCAGGGTTTAAAACTATTCTTTATAATAACGAAAAGATTCTTCTCCTTCGCCGTTTCTGTTCCGGCAAATGCCGGGACCGTGCTAGCGACAATAAGTGCCGCCAATACTAATATTACTATTTTTTTCATGCCCATCCTCCTTGTTTGTAATAGTATACCCTAATAAATATAAAAATCCAAGTAAAAATGCTCTCTATTTTTATTGCCTTATGGATCGGATTCTAGTAGCATAAGTAACACAATGCTGGAAAAATATATGTCCGACAGAACCATAAAAAAGTACCTGGGGCTTGGATTCCTGGCGATCGTATTACTAATATCCATGTTCCTATTATACAGCTGGTATATGGATGTAGCCGACACTCAAGTAGGCTCCTTTGAATATGTGCGTAAAGGTGAAGGATTGCTCCGTGAGGGCGATTTTAAAGGATCGATAAAGTATTTCGAAAAGGCCTACAACAAGTCTCCTGAAAATAGCATAATCGCCACAAAGCTTCGTAACGCATGTTTCAGTTATGCATCAAATCTCGCCGAAACCGGCGACTACGATAAATCTTTAGAATGCTTAAACCGTGCCAGCGAGGTAATGCCGGGCCCCACTTCATCGGGAAGGCTCGCTTTAATATATGCCGAAAAAGCGGTTACGGCGATGCGCGCGGGAAAAGCTGCTGAAGCGAGATCCGACCTCGATAGCGCACTCGAAGCGGCATCGCCTTACAACGCTTCCGGCAAGAACCTGGGGATATTTTTATTTAATGAAGCTGTAACATTTCATAAATCCGGCAATGACGAAACAGCAATAATCCTCCTTAAAGAATCCTCACTGGCTTACAATGGCACTCCTGCATTCGAGCTGCTGGGTGATATATATTATAACAATCTGGATTTAAAGAGTGCCCGCTTTTATTTCGGCAAAGGATTATCGACTGACCGCCAGAATCATAGAATTCGCGATAAATTAAAAAAATCGATCATGGATCTGCGTTCTGCCCAAAAACGAGGATTAGAAGAGTCTTCACATTTCGAAATACGCTACGATAGAAGCCTACCGGTAAATACCCAAATCGTCAAAGACATGCTCGAAAGATGCTATTTCAATGTCGGAAACGACCTGAAATATTTTCCCGGCTCAAAAACGACTATCATTTTTTATTCTCAGGAAGATTTTAATAAGATATTCATGATGTCCCTCGGCACAAGAGCAATATATGACGGTAATATAAAAATACCTCTGCCGGAAAAACTAATGCCTGACCGCGAACTGGCCGAATATATATGTCATGAATATACTCACGCTATAATCTCTGCAAAAACCGATAATAACTGCCCCGTGTGGCTTAGCGAAGGGCTGGCGGTATGGGAGGCCCTTAAATATTCCGAGGCCCCATCGTCCTCTAAAATGGTTTGGCAGCCGGATGGCGCAAAGCTCACCATAAAATCACTGTATGCCGGCTTCAACCACAAAGATGCGTCGGAAGATAAAATAAGAGGCGACTACGCACTTGCTTACAGCGCCGTAAGATTTATTATCAACACCTGGGGGATGTCCGGCATATCCGGTATACTTGACCGCGTGAAGTCCGGTAAACACTTTACAAATGCTATCGACGAGGAATTTCTTATTTCTGAAAAAGATTTCGAAAAACGCTGGAAAAATTACTCCTCGCAAATAGTCTCTTAGTTTTTACCATTCCTTGCGAAATCCGTTATCGCGTTATTGGCCTCGAGGATATTTTTTATGGTCTCTTTGACATTCATAAAAACCGCTACAATCTTTGGATCAAATGAGCTGCCGGCTTTCTTACTTATATCCAACAGGGCGTCGTCAAAGCTCCACGCTTTTTTATAGCGCCTCTCCGAAACGAATGCATCAAAATAATCCGCCACCGAAACTATTCTCCCGTAAAGCGGTATATCTTCGCCCTTTAAGTTTTTTGGATATCCGGTGCCATCATATTTTTCATGGTGTGTTAATGCTATCTGCGCGGAAGCTATGACTATCGGGGAGGATGATCCTTCAAATATACGGTTTCCTATTACCGTATGCTCCTCCATCTTCTTGCGTTCTTCAGGAGTTAATGCCGTCTCCTTCTCCAAAATAACATCTCTAATGCCTATCTTCCCTATATCATGCATCATGCTGGCATAGCGCAAAACTTCGATCTCATCTTCAGATATCCCGAGCGACCTGGCGATCGCTATGGAATAATCACTGACCCTCCTGATATGCCCTCCGGCGCCGGGATCTTTATATTCGGCAGTTATGGCGATCCGAACAAGCATATCTTCATATGCTTCTCTTACCTGCGTAGCCTGCTGCCTATTAGTATCAGGGTTATTTTTCACTTATCTTCTTCAGATAATTTTTCATCTCTTTTATTTCTCTAATCAATTCACTCTCCACTACCGCCATATCGCGCATGAATCTTCTTAAATAGAAGACGCTTGCTAAAAGTAGCGCCGCTATTATTCCAAGAACTATCACCATAAACGCGCCTTTCGCAATTTTCTTACTCTTCTTTCGGCTTCCTGCGGCCTCGCATTACCGGCCTCTTCTTTGCACCGCCCCTATCTCCTTTACCGGTATACTTTTTATAGAACGGAGGTCTCTGATGACCTTCTCCGCCTCCGGATCTTTCCTCGCGCCTGCCTTTGAAAGAGCCATGATGGCGGTCTCCACCCTCGGATCTTTCACTCGGCCTGCCGCCAAAAGGGCTGTCATCTTTTCGTTTGCCGAAACATTCCTTACAATATACAGGACGGTTTCCGGTGGGTTTGAAAGGCACTTCACATTCTTTACTGCAATCGGCGCATACCGCTTTATGCAGCACCCTATCCCTAAAATCTGGCCTGCCCTGATCATGGCGTTCATGACGATCTGAGCGCTGAAAAGAAGGCGCGGAGAAATGTTTTACCTCTGCAGGCCTTGCGGCGGATTGGGCTATCAATGCATCTATCTTCTTATCCAGGAATGTAATCTGCTGCATCACTTTTCCTATCAAACCGGCAATATCCGCTTCAACCGCATCCGGCGCGCCGGATTCCTTAGCCTTGGGACTCTTTTTCATATATCTCCTTTTAGTTGTTAATCACTTTTACACATGGAATCTTAAGATATTCATTCTCGTCGAAATTTAGAGGGTCTTTCTTAGCCTTCTCGATCGCTGAATAATAAAAATCATCCAGCTTCTTTATTACATCTTCGGTCTTATATGCCCCTTTCTTTTTATCTAGCGCTATGTGGACGAGGTTGGCAAAAGCGCGCTTTTCTTCGGGCGAATACCCGAGCCACTCGTATCCTGTCGCCGTGAGCGACATACCCTGCGACTTAGCAAAAACAGGTGTTACTAAGAGCATTGCGACAAGAAATATGAAAAGTACTATTTTGATCATTACTTTGGTAAGCGGCCTTACTAAATTTTGGAAAGGAATATCAAGGAAAACCTTTTCTAAAAAGGTTTTCCTTGAAACGATTTGGGCGATTAGCCCGCCTTCGCTTTCCTAAGAGCGGCCGGAGGGCCAAAAAACAATTCCACATTTTTTGGGCCCGAAGGCCAAATCGTTTAGTGGAGCTGGCGAAAGGAGTCGAACCTTCGACCTGCGGTTTACGAAACCGCTGCTCTACCAACTGAGCTACGCCAGCATCGAAAAAATCTTACTGCGACCAATCGATATTAGACGCAGCAAGTCTTGTTCGCTTTTTATTCCTTAGGGGGAAACCTATGGTTTCCCCCTAACGCTTATATCCTTAAATGGAAGAGACGCTGTTCCCCTTCCTCTGTAGACACATATAGCCGTTTGTGTCAGTTTATAGCCTTATGTGCGGCTACCCGATGGTGGGTCGATTACGCCAAGGATTATAGCAGATATTATGACGGGTGTAAAAAGGTTTTCTTATAACATAGATTCCAAGATGAGTGTCCCAAAAAGTGACTGTCACCTATAATAAATCACCTATACGATTTCTCTACTACTTCTATTTGTAATTTCCCAGCAATATTTATTTTAGTAACCTTCTCGCATTTAACTCGAATGAACACAGCTTTTTCGGGAAACAACACTTGATAAAAATCATATTTCTGCGTACCATTAACATCTTCAATGATTCGTTTTGCAGTATGGCGTGCTTCCTGTTTTATCATTGCCTTCAATAGTCTTTTATACTCCACCCCTTTAGTTATTATCTTGGCTGAGCCGTTTATCTGCCAGCCTTCCAAAGTCTTCATATCAATGGTAGAAAGTGAAATTCTAGGGTTAACCCTCAGGTTTTGAATTGTCTGCCCAATAACATAATCGGCTAGATATATAAAATCTTTATCTATTTTTATTATATATTTAGGCGCTGCATTGGGTTGACTCCTTAAATCAGATGTTCCAGCACTTACAAATCCTTTATCAAATAGAAACTTCTTCAGATTTTCCTGCTGGGTTAATATTTTTAGCGAACCATCTGAAGCTTTCATCATTAGCTCCTTTATTTTAGCAGCAAAATCTTAAGGCTATTTCTGATATGCTTTTTATGAATATCCGTATGTTCTGTTATGGTTTCCAATTCCCTCGGAATTTCCTCTTTGCATATCGGGCATATATATTTCATATCGCTCCTTCGTGATTTTCCCGGGCGGTTATGGGCTTCATTAGAATTTCGTCTCCATTACCGCTCTCGGACCTTCAAGCTTAACCTTTGTTTCAATGCCTTGGTCTAACTGATTATTCTCATCCTTTTTTCTCTCATAAATAGTTTGGGAACAACCCGACAATATTAAACAAGCGCCAGTTATTAATAAGAATCTCCGCACCCTATACCTCCGCTATTCTATCAGTAACGAAATCTCAAGACTATTTCTGAAATACATTTTGGGATATAGCTCCTAAATTCATATCTTTAGAACCTAATTTCTTGACAAAATGGAGCTTAAACAATAAGAAAATAATAACTATTAAAAATACAAGAATAGCAAATTTAACCGACTTACTTTTCATTCTTTCCTCCGTTATTCTATCAGCAACGAAATCTTAAGGCTATTTTATATTAAACCTTGTTCCATCTGGGAACAGATCTGAAGGAACTTCTTTTCCCTCTTTTCTTAGCTTAAACCTTTCACAATTAAGATTATTTTCAGAAAGACAATATCTGTTTGCTATATAGACAAACTTTTCAAAATCAGATATACCAAATTGTTTATCGGCTGGGCATTTTTCTAAACATTCGCAATGAAATCCTATGTTATTGATGGTCTTAAAAAATGGGCAATCTTTATACTTTTCGGTAGTGCAATACTCAAGCGTATTGGATGGTAAAAAACTTATCTTATCGAGGCATTCTCTTGAGTAATCAATAAACATCGGACATCCCATATAATATCTCCGTTATTCTGTCTACTTTGCAGGAGTAGCTAACAACACATTGGTTATCTCCCCGAACTCGCTATAACTATACCCCATAACCCGGTAAATGGCAAATATCGGATATTTTCAGGTTATTATTTGTGCTGTATTTGTGCTTAAGAAGATAGCTAAATTGCGGCAGATTTTACGAAGGGTGTAAAAAGGTTTTCTTGTAGGGTGTCCCTAAATAGGACGTCTACTATTTTCCCTATTAACAAATATCAAGGCTATATAACAGATGGATTACACAGAGCTTCCCTATCGTGTGCCGCCCTTCCGCAATTCTTACAATAAAATTGGGAGTCCTTAACCATTCCCCTTATCCTGCCTAAATCTTTTCTTATTATTATTTGACAAAGATGGTTACTTTGATGACAGTCTTGAGAACCTTTACATTGTTTAATTGGATTATTACTCATAGACATCTCCTTTATTTAGCAACTAAATCTCAAGACTTACGATAGCCCTTTTTCATGAAAGAACGTAACATATTTCATATCCATTTTCAGAAGATGCTCGTGAAGCCAACCAACTAAAAAGATACTGAGCGCTATCGTAATTCTCATATCTCCTTTGTCAAATTTATTCTTAAATTCTACCACTTTTGAAACACATCTATCATGCGCTTCCTTATGTTCAGAATAGTCGGGATAGGAAAATGTAGTCATAAAAATTTCTTCGGTCTTAAAATGGGTGGTCGTATATGCTATTAAATTATTAAAAATCTCTGCTAATACATCCCTACCCTTACCTTCTCCCATTGCGTTATGGAGTGTATTTATGGTGCTCATAAGCCCCTTATGTTGCTCATCTATATCTTTTATGCCTACGCTAAACTCTGGTTTCCATTCAATTAGTGGCATCTCACCCCTCCGGTATTCTATCAGCTTTGCGGGAGTTATTACTCTAATGTCTCTTAAAATCCTATACAACTATACCCCATAAGTCAGGAAATGGCAAATATCGGATATTTTCGGGCTCTTAAATTGCACTGGGGGGGATATAATGAAATATGCCGCCACGACAAAGGTCATGACGGCATATAATAACTGCTTAATCTGAAAAACTATCTGGGCCTATTTGGATGAGTCCCGCCCCATACACCGGTCTGTGTCGCATTTGTCCACGTAAATATGATCGTCTGCCCCGCGGTGCCACCGTTTGTGGCAAGCCTGGTCGCCGTTATTGCAACAGAAGTTCCGGCAGTGGCAGTGGTCGCGTACGTCCAATTAGTAGCATCAATCGTTATGCCTATGTTAGCTGCAATCGCCGCGACATCAGCACAGGTTACATAAGCGCCGGTTTCGATTCTTGCTGTCTGCTCGGCAAGTTTAATGGCGCCGATAGCATTTACAGCTTCTGTGGTTCTTGCTCTCTCGACAAAACCCGCGTATTGAGGCAGCGATACTGCCGCAAGGACGCCCACTATTATAACGACTATAATGAGTTCAATAAGCGTAAAGCCCTTCCTGCTCTTCAGATGACTCCATATCCTCTTCATTTCGACTCCTCCTTTTTTACCTACCCTGTAAGTATACCACAAAAATATAACAAGACAAGTATACGAATCCATTTCCTCCTTTTTAAAATTACCCTAAATTGGCCAATTTAAATATAGGCATAAACATCGCCACCACGATAGTGCCGATCGCCAAGCCCATTATGACAAGCATAACCGGCTCCATAAGCGCCATAATCCGAGTTATGGCGGTATCGATTATATCTTTATAGTACCGGGATATTTCCTCAAACATTGCCGGATATTTGCCGGTCTTTTCTGCGACAATTATAAATTGAACGGCTATGGGTGGAAATAGGCCGGTTTGATGCATGGCGTCGGCTAAAGGCAGCCCCGCCATAACTTTTGCTCTAGCTTCTGTCATCTTTTCGGCGAAAAAACTGTTTCCGGCCGTATTGGCGGCCAGCTCGAGTGCCCTTATAATGGATACGCCGCTCTTTAAAAGGATTTGTAGGGTGGTGGAAAATTTCTCCAATACGAGTGAGGTACACAGGCCGCCTATAACCGGAGCTGAAAAAATTGCCTGTTCGTACGCCCGCCGCCCCGAACCTGTCGCCAGGATCTGTCTGATAACAAAAACGATTAGAACTACACCGGACAATATGAACAAAAACTCATTTTTTATGAATTCACTGATATTGAGAACACCCTGCGTTATAGCTGGCAGATCTTTATCGCCACCGAGCGACGCATAGATACCGCGAAACATTGGTATTATCTTAAAAGAGAAAATGATCAGAGCGCCTGTAGCCACGATGAGTAGCATAACGGGATAGATCATGGCATTTATCGTTTTTTTACGTATCTCCTCGCGCGACTCGAGAAATGATTGAATATGCCTAAGGACAAATGGCAGCTGGCCGGACACCTCACCGGCTTCTATAAGATATATCCACAGTTTCCCGAATATCTGCGGCAGTTTTGCCATCGAATCGTGCAGCGACGCGCCGTTTTCAAGGTCTTTTTTTATGGTCAGGATACCGATCGCGAGTTTTTCACTGGTTATCTGCTTAAGAACAACCTCGAGCGCCTCTATAACAGTTATTCCGTTCTCCATAAGGACGGCGAGCTCCTTCGCAAACAGCACGAGATCCCCGGCCTTTACTCTCTTATGCTTTCCTTTTCTTTTTTCGGCAACACCAAAGGCTTCTTTAACCGATAGCACAATTATTCCTGCGCTACGAAGATCTTCGATTAGCTTGTTCCTGGTCGGAGCAAAAACCTGATTCTTTACAAGCTTCCCGTTCTTATCGCGGCCTTCGTAGATGTAATCAGGCATTGCGCTATATCTCCATCGTAGCTATGAGGGCCTCGTCGAGCGATGTCAGCCCCTGTCTAACTTTGTCTATCGCGTCATACCTCAATGATTTCATGCCTTTTTTCTCGAGAGCATCTCTGATAACAGCCGTCTCCCTCTGGCTTTCTATTAAATCCTTTATTTCCCTGTCCGCTATTAATACCTCAAATATGGGCATCCTGCCGTAGAATCCCCTGTTGTGGCATTTTTTACATCCCTTCGGGCCGTATAGCTTAGTGCCCTTAAGAGAATATTTTTCGATTATGGCGTTATCGACCGTTATCACCTCTTTACAGTCGGGGCAAAGCTTGCGCATCAGCCTCTGGGCTATAACCATAATAATCGATGAGCTGATGAGAAATGGTTCAACTCCAAAATCTATCAGCCTTGTAATAGCCCCAGCCGAATCATTAGTGTGAAGCGTGCTTAATACGACCCTGCCTACAAGCGCCGAGCGCACACACATCTCCGCAGTCTCAAGATCCCTGACCTCTCCGACCATTATTATGTCTGGATCCTGCCTTAGGAAGGCCCTCAAGCCCCTAGCGAATGTGAGTCCGATGCCAGACATCTCCTGCACCTGGTTCGCCCCCTGTATCCTGTATTCAACAGGATCTTCTATTGTTACGATGTTTTTTTGCGGGGACTTTATTGCGTTGAGTATGCAATAAAGCGTCGTCGTCTTACCTGAACCCGTAGGCCCGGTCAATAATATGAGCCCATATGATTTTTTTATAGCGGCAGAAACATTATTATAATTTTCATCGCTCATTCCGATGGACGAAAGTTTAAAATCTAGCCTCTCTTTATCTAATATCCTTATAACGACCTTTTCGCCATATATGGTTGGGATCGTGGAGACTCTTAAATCGACGCTGCGGTTATCCGATTTGATCATGAAGCCGCCATCCTGAGGAAGGCGTTTTTCGGCTATGTCGAGCCGCGACATTATCTTTATCCTTGAGACTATCGGAGCGTACATATCCTTCAGCGGCCCGTCGATTTTATACAACATCCCATCCACCCTGTATCGTATGTCAAAGCCGTCTTCAGTCGGCTCTATATGTATGTCGCTGGCCAGCTCTTCTATCGCCCCCTGTATGATAGAATTAACGAGTCTTATCACCGGCGGCTCGGAGGCCCTTAATTTTGCCTGTTCTGTCTCCTCTTTTCGCGGGACTGCCATCCCCGGAACTGCGGCCGGCAGCATGGTATGAACACCCTTATCCGACGGCGGCCCTTTAAGAACATAAAGTCTTTCGATCCCCTCCAAAATATCTTTTTTAGTGCTGCAGTAAACCTCGACGTCAAACGCCGTCATCCGCTTTATATTGTCTATTACGTCAAAGTTGAGCGAGTTCCACATCACTACGGAAATTATTTTAGCGGTCTTTGATAACGGAAGCACCAGGTTTTTTCTGGCAAACTCTTCATTTATAATTTTGCTCAGATTCTGATCATACTCTATGACTAGATTGCCGGCACTAAAAGACAGATATTTTGTCTTTAACACTTCCGAGAGCGTGAGAGCGAGATCCTCCTCGGAAATATATCCCATGGTCACCAGGAGCTCCCCTATCGGCACATGCTCCTCGGAGTTCTTCTGCTGTTCTAGTGCCTCGTTTAGCTGCTCCTTGGTTATGAGTTTCTCATGTATA
>Ga0268280_1001257_pt1 | contig 17534 bp, 18 predicted proteins | sample saktaG_9_FD_190139 | JGI IMG/M metagenome (GOLD analysis project Ga0268280, IMG submission 190139) | Saline water microbial communities from Sakinaw Lake, British Columbia, Canada - sak_2011_5_24_40m | ecosystem: Environmental > Aquatic > Non-marine Saline and Alkaline > Saline ... | reverse complement strand
CCAGCACATTCGCTCTATAATAGGAATTGTTTATGTGAGCCATAATGCCTGCGGTGTCATTGCCTCCGACGACAAAATCAGAGTCAGAGATGTTTGTCATCCTGATGGTGTTTGGCACCCTGCCGTAGGTGTATACGCTGTACACTGGGTCTCTTATGTTCCAGAGAGCGACGCTCGTCTCATAGTCCTTGTCGAATTCCCAGCGGGCAAGGCCTCTGCTGTCGGTGATGTTTACATGCGTCGTGACTATGACGTTCACGCTCCATGGAGAATCATGGTAGAGGGTTATCTTGGTGACGTTTATATTCACACCTATCCCTATCCTGCGCGATATGGTGTTGAGTCTCAGCAGATAATCGCTGTAAGTCGAGTTTATGAGTATCTCCACTGATGTGCTGTTTATTGTCCCGTTATAGAAGGCAAGCCTGAACAGCTCTTCAGAATCATCTAGATACCCTCCTGTCCTTGCCACATGGTCTTCCAGGGCGATAAGAGACCTGAAGGCCGAGATGTATATGACTCTTTTTGAGTCGAAGTCTATGTCTTTTATGAACTCGTTGATAGTCATTATCCTTGTCTGGACCACCTTCTGTCGGTCGCTGTAGGAGTACTGCTTGTAGGAGAGGAATACTATTATCATGATCATCACAAAAAGGCATGATATGAAAACGTAGAGGAGCCCTCTCTTGTTATCCATTATCCTTGGCATCATCCTCTGCCTCATCATCCTTCCTTGACGGTTCATTGCCACACCTTTGCCTTCACCAATGTCGGTCCCCAGAGATAGGGGACTGATGAGACTGTTGTTATCACTATTTCGATGTCTTCTGATTCCAGGTTGACAAATACTTTTCCGTTGTCGTCGAAATCGAGTGCGCGAAGGAGGCCGTAGACTGCGATGTCGTAGGCATCGTGATTATCATATGCCCCGTCGGACAGCGTGTGGTTGGTCTCTGTGTAGCTGCATTGTTTTGTGCCTGAATAATCAGAAGGTATTGTCTTGGTGCTATTGGTGTCATCTTCGAATTGAATGGTCCAGACGCATCCTTCTGTTCGTTCCACAACTCCTGATCTTGCCGTGGATGATGGCACTAGAGCGGTGTATACCATTGAGTTATTTGGGGAGCAGCCGGTAGCATTATCAGGCGAATCAGCTGTCTGGATGAGCAATGTATGGGTTCCGTTGGTGAGAAGCTGCACAGGCACCTGCACTTCATAAGGGTCTCCTAGGCGGGAGTAGTCTGAGCTGAAGCCTGTCAGGTTGTAAACTTCTGTCCCGTCCACCAGGAGGGCGTTTGTCCAGTGATAATCTGAGTAAGAGAATATCTTCGCGTCAGCCACCCTTATGCCTGAAGGTATTGTTATCGTCGGAGTGCAGCTTCCGAACTGGTCTGTCTGCACAAGTACGCTTATCTCATTGGGCTGAGGAGGCTCTATCAGCGGAGTGTAGGTGAAGTTTATGTATGAGTCGTTGTAGAGCGTCGATATCGTAAGGTTTCCTTGCACGCTCACAAGCTGTGATGATTGCTCCACCCTTGACAGTATGTCATAAGATATGTTCTGGTAGAAGTCCTGGAGCATCGAACCATTGCTGCTCACAAGCACTGATCCATTGCCTTCCTCAGCTATCCTGTGAAGAGTGTAGTTCGCGTTGGTGCAAGTCTCTAAAGGCCCCATGCCGACAGCATATACCGTCACATTGAGGTCGTCGTGGAGCCTTGCCGCTGAATTGATAGCATTGTTCATCGGGCCGTTGCAATCATTGCCTGAGCAGTCTGCCTCATCCCCTAAGCATCCTGTGCTCTGCCACCACGCAGGCCATTCGCTTGTCGTTCCTGTGCTTGTCTCATTGCATCTCCAATCAAGGAATCCTGCCATGTATCCGCCGGTGCAATAAGAAGGGACTCCGTCGCTCATGACAATAACTGATTTGGTCCTTGAGGCGCTGCTATAGGTGTTCAGTATCTCATAAGCCTGGTTTATGGCGCAGGCGAGGCACGTCCCTCCTTTTATCTCCTGCTGGCTCTTTGACTTATACCTGTCATCAATCTCATTCTCGATGTTCGGTTCTGTAAGCAGCGCTAGGTTTGAGCTGAAGAAAGGATTCGCGTCATCAGAGAAATCGACAAGCCAGAGCCTGTTAGTGTTGTTTCCTCTTGATGAGTTCATTATTATCGCGTTCAATTGTGAGTCGAGGCAGCCAGCCACTCCAAGCCTTCTCGAAGAAGGGTCTGTTATATCTGCTGGCTTGCATGCAGGAATCGCATTGCCAGGATTGGCCCAGGAATTCATCCTCAGCTTCATGCTTCCAGAGAGGTCTGTTATCAGGACCACGTCAGCGTTGCTTCCGATGACATAGCTGTAAGTCTCGTTGTAGGATGCAAACCTCAGAGGTATTGTCTTATTGCTGAGACCATCATAGTTAAGGCTTATCGGAAAGCTCTTGAGCTGGGAATCATCGAACATTATTGTCATCTCTCCTGTTGAATCGTTCTGGTAGACTATCACGTCTCCGACGGTCAGGTATGTCTTTGAAGTAGTGCTAAAGTGAAGCTTTATGCTCATGTTGGTCAGGGTTCCTGGTATGTAGAATGAGTCGTAGAGGTTCGCCACTCCTTCTATTCCGGGGAATGAGTAGCTCTTGCTCCCCATAGAGATGTTTTGGAGGCGCTCTGAAGTGATGTAGCTTATCTTTATGAATCCTCCTGCGACGTATGATGCGTTTATGTTGCCGCTGAAGTTCAGCTTGAAAAGGTTCCTTCCTGTTATGACGCTGTCTTTGCAGGAGGTGATATCCCAATAATCAGGGCTCATATTATTAGCAGAAGGAGTGAAATCTCCGCACTTTACTGAGTTGATGAATAATGAGAAAGGGTTTGCTGCGTCAAGTTCCATCTCCATGCTGCTGATGGTCGCAGATGATACGTCAGAAGGTATCTCTTCAGAGAATACTGTTATGTTTCCCTGCCCGACGAATCCTCCGAAGTAAGCGTAGCTTTTCGTCCTCTTGTCGCTGATCTTCCTTAGATAGGCTGAGCTTGTCGAGCCTGTGATGGCTTCACCTTGCATCACTCCTGTTATCATCCTGTCGCCAGCATAGACGTCTGTGTTTCTCGATGTGTTCTTCTGGAAGAGAGTTTCTGTTCCGATCATCAGCTGGATGCCTGTGTTGTTAGGGAAAAATCCCCCTAGCAAAAAATTAGTCAAGTTAGCTGCGAGCTCTGTCTCATTCGCCGCCCAATAAGTGCCTAATTGCTCGAGCACTGAGAGGTCCATGTCAGTGAATGCGCTTCCGCTGAGCTGGCTGATCACAAAGCCTGAGTCCACGTCGCTCATCTTCAGGTTTGATAGGACAAAAAGCACGTCTGATGAGAGGTATTCCATGCTCTCGCGAGGATGCTCCTTCACGAGGAATTTTGATATCAGCAATAGGCCTGCTATCAATAGTATGGAGGCTAGCAGCGCGTCGGTCGTGAAGAGGAATCCCTTCTTCCCTCTGCGGCGATCGCCTTTTTTTCTGAGCACTAACGCCATACATAAACCTCCATCTTGGTGATGTTTGAATCATACACTGCCAGGCGTGTTATCTTGACGAGGTCATCATAGTCTATGCTTAGGAAGTCAGGGCTGAGACAGTCACTCCAGTTCATATTGATGTCCACATCAGGGCTTCCAATCACGCAGTAATTGTTGAACTCGATCATATCGCCGTCTGCGCGGCGGAATATCGCCATGAAATCATATTTTGTCTGGAGCTTAGCCTTCATGCTCGAGTAGGTTATGATGGACAGGTTCATGGCATTGTTCACTTTTGTGATGCTGAGCCGTGATTCATTGTCGAGAAGCCCTGGCCTTATCACGCTGTCATTCATCCAGCCCTCAGGGAATCCTTCTGATAGCAATATCTCGCTGATCTTTGATGCGTCTGATTTCATCTCCTCGAAAGCAGTGTTCACAGTGAAGCTATTGATTATTATCTTTACAGCGATGAGAGCTGCTGCTATGAACAGCAGCATGCTAAGAGTGTAGTCCATCACCCATACCTGGCCTCTCTTTTTGTGCTGCCGTCTCTTTGCCATAATTATCATCCTATTGTCATCAGCTGATGCTCACAACTCCTGAAATCTTATGTATGGTGTTTGTGCCTTTCTGGAAAGCCCCTGTAATGTTCTGCGGCACAGGGAATAATAATTCAGCGCTCCTGTAAGTTATCACAAGGTCGTTGTTCACCTTGGATATCGAGTATTGTGCGCTCTCCACCTTGTCAGGCAAGACTACTATGCGCTCGTATCCGTCCTCGACCTGGTTTGCGAGTATCAATTCGTTCTGCAATGAATAGCCGAGGTCTGTGAGCCTTCTTATGTTCCTATCCTCAGAATAATCATATGTCATGAAATAAAGCACTCCGGCCAGGACCAGGAGGGCGACCATGGCGAGAGCTATCATCATCGAGAACTCTATGGCGAACTGAGCCTTCCTGCTGCGAAAATTGTCCATGACCCACCCACTTATCGACTGTTAACAACAGACTGTCTGATTATCCTTAATCATCAATTGTCTACTATGACTACGTAATCATCATAGGCCTCGGCTGAGATTACATGTATCCCTGGATGATTGTTAAGAGTGCCTGAAAGGTTCGCGGCAGTCCACTTCACAATCTCATAGTCGCCGCCGGAGGAATCAATAGTCAGTATGATGCTGTTCTGTGACAGCTCTGCTGAGACCACGTTCTCAGGCATATAGACGCTTATGGTCTTCTTGCTAAGAGTCCCGAGATAGAATACCTCGTCTGCTGCGTCTCGGATCTCAGAAGCCACCTTGTCAGCCTGGCTGTTCGTGATCTCGGTGTTCAGGTTGTCTGACTGCTGGAAGAAAACCACTATGAGAGGGAGTATCATCATCATCGCAACGCCCATTATGAGAAGGAACTCAAGGCTAGACTGACCCTTAACATGATGCCTAATGCTACCTCTTTTTTCCATCAACACATCCTTAAGAGAAGGAATTTATAAAGTTATTGACATCTACCGCGCTCGGTCGCTATTCTCAGCCTATACTGGCGCGTCCGATGAAAGAAAATAACAAGAAAAAAACGATTAAGAAAAAAATAATCCGAAGCTCTATCCTATATAGCTCGTGTCTGAGTGCGGCTCGTTCTTGCCTTTTCCGAGTTCCTGCTGCCTGAGGATCGGCTTCATGCCTTGCTCCAGCTTCTTGATGTTCTTCTCCACTTTCTCAAGGCTGACTCCGAGCTTGTACTTCTTCTCGATGATGCTCATGAGCTCCTTTGCCTCGCGCAGGCCTATGTGCATCGGATGCACTGATGTCTCGCAGAGAAGAGCCAGCGCATCCATCTTCCGCTTTGCGCTGAGACCCAGAAGTAGGCCTGTTATTCCCATTATCGGCCCTACGAATCCGTAGAGATTGTTACTCACACCAAGGCTTGTGAATTCTTTTATGAGCTTCTCATTGTTGCCTGTGCAGTAGAGCTTTGGCTTTTCAGGGGATTCCTGGAGGCCTATGCCTCCGAGGGCTATTATCTCCTTGCACTTGTATTTGGCGACGAGGCCGAGGATCGATTCTGTAAGATTGTAGGAGTCCTCTGAATCCATGGGCTGCACGTCTCCCAGCAGGAAAAGATAATCTTTCTTCCCGACTTTCTTGTGGAATAGCTCTATCTTTGGCAGCTCCACCATATTATTATCCTTGACAAACACTGAGTTCGGCAGGCAGAATGAGAAGAAGCTTGCGACCTTCTCTGCCTTCAATTGCTCTACGAGCATGTCAGCCGCTATCTTGCCCACGTTGCCGATGCCGGGCATGCCCTCGATAAGGACAGATTCTTTCAGTTTCAGGTTTTTCAAGATAGTGATCTTCCATTCAGCGCTCATCAATCATCCCTCTCAATCATTTTTTTCATTCTCTTCATTCGCATCATCATCCTCATGCTCTTCCTTGTACTTGCGCCTGTAATCGGCGTACTTGTCTTCAGGGCTGTACTTCGGAGGCTTGGGCTTTGATCGCGATCCGCCACAATCGCACTTAGGGCCTAGCCCGTAGCTTTTGCATTTAGAACATTTTAGTATGTGAAACATCTTATCCTCGACGGTAAATGAAGATAATCATGCTTCCTGTCTTGTGAAGCTGACATCTCCTTTCTTTCCTTCGAACACCTTCTCTACAGCAAGCTGTATGTCCTTCACTATAGCTTCTGCCTTCTTGTAGTCCTTGGCAGTCACGAGCAACCTGTAGTTCCCTCCTCCGAGGTAGGCGAACTGGGTCTCTTTGTTGACTGCCCTTGCTTTCTCAAAAGCCTGCTTTATCATCTCAAGCCCGTTCTCCTGGTAGCTCTTGATGCTTATCTTCTCAATAATCTCTACTTTTTTAGGCTTGATCTTGTCCTTGACTAGCTGCTCCAATTGGTCAGCGATATCTTTTTTGAGCCCTAGAGATGATAATGATGCGTTCTTCTCGACCACGTCCTCAAACGCCAGGTGAAGCCAGAGATAATTCCTTATCAGCTCAGGAGCGACTTCATTATAGACTTCAAGCACAGGCCTCTTGAGCTTCTCGGCGAATGACTCTATTATCTTCTCAGCCTTCTGCTCCTGCTTTATCGCGTCAGCCTTGTTCCTTCTCTGGGACTCATTCACTCTTCTCAATGACAGGTCTATGTGCCCCCTGCTCTGGTCAATCCTTATGACCTTGCAGGCCACCTTCTTGCCTTCCTCGACAAAGTCGCGTATGTTCCTAATCCTCCCAGGGCTGACCTCAGAAATCGGTATTAAGCCCATCATGCCAGGATACTCATCAAGATCGACGGTGATTGCGTGGTATTGTATCTTTGTGACTGTGCAGAAGACTATTTCTCCATCCTCAGGGAATCCCTCTCGTCTTAAAAACAAGTTATGGACCTCCTTCCCTCAAAGCACTTCGAGCACTCTGGCTTTGACTCTTGACTTGCCGCCGGTAGGCTCTGCGATGACTTTCTCGCACACAAGGCACTTGACTGTGCTTGCTGACTTTCCGAAGACTATCTGCTCGTTCTTGCACTTAGGGCATCTGAGCTTGATGAACTTGCTCTTTGGCTCTCTGACTTCCATGAACTATCCCTCCTGATTGTAAAGCGCATAAGGCGTTAAGCGCATCGCACTTCTTTAGACGGAAGAACAACAGGGGATTTATAAAACTATTGGCTATGGTTTATGATTAGCTTCAGAAAAACTTGGGGTGCCTTAGACCAATTCTATCTTCTTTGCCCGATAGCCCATCCTCTGGGAATGGGTCTTGCTGCAATCCTTGCAGGTATACCTGAAATCTGTCTTCTTGGAAAGCTTCTTACCGCTCATCTTAGGCTTTGGAGGCTTAGAATACCTGCCCAGGTTACCAAAACCGCGCCTCTGACCCCTGGCCTTGATCCTTGAGACCGAGCCCCTTGACAACGGGTGAGATGCGCTCCTACCCCTCTTCTTTGCCAGGCTAACCTTGTGCTCGGTGTGCTTCCTGCAAAAAGGACAGTACCTATTGATGGTCTTTTTAATCTTCATATTACCCTCTGCGGAGACGAGAACCATTTAAAAAGCTTTCTATCAGCCTTTTCCTCGCTTCGCTCAAAAGTCTGGCCAAAAAGATTAGTATGGGACATTTGTCTGTTGACAAAGTCCCATTCCATACGACGTTGAAATAAGAAAACAAAGAAGGGTAAGAAAAATCAGTTTTTCTTTTCAGGTTCTGGTGCTTCTGGCGCTTTTGACTCCGATGCCACTATTTTCTCTAACAGGCTAGGATATTTCGGATTCACAAGCCTTCCAGCGAATCTTCCATCTCTCTCATAATTTACAGCTGCTGCCCCGCATTCTTGGCACCACAGGAACGCTATCCCTTCCCCTTCAGTTCCACCATCTTCCAATTGATATAATTTAATATAATATTGTGGATTGTGGACCTTGCCTTCTCCCACGCATTTCGGTTTGTAAGTCATTTTGTGTAGCTACTTCAAAATAGAATATAAATTTATCGATTTGTACTTTTTACCATTACATTTCTACCGCGCCGAAATCCGACCAAAACGCTATTAAGGCGCGCCCGAAAAAAGAAAAAGCACATCCAATAAGAATGATAATTTTCAACTCTTCATCTCACTCAGAACACTTCAGCCCTTCCTTTGCGGACAAGCAAGTCTGCTATCGTCCCGTCAAGCTCTGCTATTTCTCCCTCGCGGAAGGGACCAAGCACTTCTCCGCCTCTGCCCATGAACTCTGGCAGTGATACCTTGAACTTTACCTTTCGAAGGCCGTTCTCATCTGCGCCCTCAGGAGCCTTCTGGACTGCGAAATGAGAATCCTCGCCCGTATCTACGACTGCAGACTCTTTCTCTGCTTCAGACGAATGATGCACAAGCCCTCCGGTCTGTGCCGGAGCCATTCCCTCAGCGCTATCGTCATAGGCGGCCTCTTCAGCATCTGACGCAGCAGTCACCTTCGCCTTCGCAGCTATCTTATTGGCAGTATAAGGAGTCTTGATATCTATCTCTCGCACAGCGAGCACGCAGTCAAGCAGGCTTTCCTTGTATTTCTGTATGATCATCACCTGTTCCTCGAAGAACTCTCTTTCGGTCGGAAGGAGAGCGGTCGTGTCTATCACGTCAGAGCCGGTCCTGGCCTTGACAACAGCCATGTGGATTATCTTCTTCTCCCGCTTCTCATAGAGCTCCTTCACAATCCTCCTGATGTTCTGGAACTGGATCTTGAGCTTCTCCTTGTCAGCAGACAGGAACAAGCGCTCATCCTTCTTGCTGATGAGCTCCTGCTTCTCGCGAAGATAGGAAATGACCTGGTCGTAGAAATCATCATCCAGCTTCTGGAGCTCCTCACGGTTCTTCTCACGCCTCAGAAGGTCAAAAAGAGTCTCATACGTAATCCTTATCTCCACCATAGGTCAAAGGGAGGTGATGAGGCTTTATATACATTGCGGAAGGGCGTTTTCGAGCTAAACCAGAGGACATAAATAACAGCGAACCGTCGCTCGAGCCTAACCTACGGACTAAAAGCAACGTTGTTACGTTGCACAAGCCTGTTGGCTTGAGCCCGAGGTTTTGTTCTGCAAGGCAGAACATGCAAAATCAGAAGATTTTGCTTTACGGCTCTCACGCAGATAGACGGTTCGCTGGGATGAGAAATTTCGCACTAAAGTGACGGGGTTTTCAACCCCGGTAAATTTTGCGAAATTTCCCATAATCATACAACTGTTATGTCCTCTGAATATACTAGCTGCCAATAATTTATTGATTATAATGTCAGCTAGTATAAATTTTTAAATGAATTGGGCATCCTACCGATGAATGGCGCGTTTTGAGTTCAGGGACCTGGATTTTTCAGAGGAAAAAGATGGAGGGAAGCATCTTGTCAAAGTGATCTTCATGCGGATATACTATTTCCATCTCCAAAGCCATGAGCTTGAGAGCATAGGAAAGTTCAAGACAGGCTCCCACTTCATAGAGTTCGACTGCTCAGAGGAGCGGGCGGCAAAGAGGTTCAACCAGCTCCTCGCAAAAGGGTTTGAGAGCCTGAAATGCGGCGTGAGCGGGCTTCCGACAGTCTACATACATAAGAACTCCAACATCCCTATCATCGGAGCCGGATCTTTCGGCCTCATTGACAGGAACACAAACTGCATAGAAGTGAAGCCTTTGACCTGCTGCAACCTTGACTGCGTATTCTGCAGCGTGGATGCGGGCAAGAGCACAAAAAAGGCGTATGAGTTTGTCGTCGAGGCAGAATACCTTGCAGAGCAGTTCAACCTTCTCGTAGAGAAAAAAGAGCATCCTGTCGAGGCTCACATCGGGCCTCAGGGAGAGCCATTGATGTACGCGCCCATCGTAGAGCTTGTGCGCATGCTCCGAGAGAATCCAAAAGTCAAAATAATATCCATCGACACCAACGGCACATTGCTCACAAAAAAATTGATTGATGACCTCGCAGAGGCAGGCCTCACAAGGCTCAATATCTCATTGCAGGCGACAGATGAGAAGAGGTGCAACATGATGGCAGGCACTGCTTTCAACCTGAAGCACGTCCTTGAGATGATCGATTATGCCAAGACAAGATTGAACGTCCTATTGGCGCCGGTAATAGTGCCTGGCATGAATGATAATGAGCTCGCCCTTCTCGTCGAGAAAGGAAAAGGCATCAAGTCTGATTATCCAAGCATGGGAATTCAGAACTTCCTCAACTATAAGCGCGGAAGGAATCCGGCAAAGCAGCGCAGCTGGGAAGAGTTCTTTGCAAGCCTAAAAGAGCTCGAAAGAAAGAAAGGCATGAAGCTCAAGCTCTCAAAGGAGGACTTCGGCATAATGGCAGACACAAAGCTTGAGAAGCCCTTCAAGAGGCGCGACATGATAAAAGCCGTAATAGTCGCTCCAGGGCTCTACGCTAACGAAAAGATTGCTGCAGCCAAAGGAAGGGCGATTCTCGTCGACAACGCGAAAAGCATCGCAATCAATTCTACAGTCAAGCTCAGCATAGTAAGAGACAAGCACAACATCTTCAGAGGAGTGCTAGCTTAGAGATATCTTCCAACCAACAAATTTATCAAAGAATCGTCTGCGTTCTTCAGTTCTTTTCTTATCGGCTCCGGGATTTGGAAGTTCTCGACAATCACGTGAAGAGGCAATGCTCTCCTTTGTTCTCTCTCAAACAAAGCTCTAGCATTTCGTCGCATTGCTGGTTTCTCATACATATTTTTTGCTTCTCGCTCAAAAAATGCCTCTGTCTCGGATATGATTCCTTCATCAGGAGATCTGCACAAAACCAAGCCAGAAGGAAGTTCCATCCGTCCCATAAGAGGAGAGCCAGGACAGATTTCTGTGTAATCATAAACTCCATTCTCAAAATGATGGCGTATGCTTTCACTTAAAAGATCATCTCCATGGAACTGCTTCTCTATTGATAACTCCGCTTTCGAATAAGTTGCTGAACCAGAATAAGAATTGACCGTATAATACAGAAAAGAGATTGCTTTGTTATCATGGAAAATAGCGAAAGATCCTTTTCTCTCCTCATGGTTATGTGAAGGGGACCGATTCATTATCTTAAAATCTTGGCTTGGTGATGGAGACGGGGTCAGAGCTGGCACCGTGAGCTCATATTCAAATCTACCATTGATGTTTTTGTCAGAGATAGTAAAATCTCCTTTTATTATTTCGACATCTTTCTTAACGACCACAAGATAAGGATTCTTAGCGAATTTATAAACATTTCGGAGTAGTAACAGATTCTATGTTGTCGGCGAAGAGAATTAAACATAACAATAAAGAACGACAGCAATTTTTATAAATAGCAATCAACAGTGAGCCTCGCATGGAGCTTTTCACCATCATCATCCGCCTTCTCGCGACAGCAATCCTCTCTTTTGCATTCGGCTATGCGCGACAGCGATTCCACAAGCCCATAGGCTTCGGAGCATTCATCTTCGTCGCGACAGGCGCCACCGGATTAGGTTTGGCAGGCCTTTCTTTGGCACCTGAGAACCCTCTCCCGCTATTATCAGCCATAGTGACAGGCATAGGTTTTCTCGGAGCAGGAGCACTCATCAGGACGAGTGACAAGATCAGCGGGTTCACCAACGCGTCAAGCATCTGGATATTTGCTGTGTTCGGTCTTTTTGTCGGGACAGGGCAGTACGCTGTCGCCATTGTGAGCTACACGATAATCTGGGCTGTCTTCTTCGTCGACAAATACCTTGAGAGCAGGGGAATAGGGTCCTATCAGAAGAAGATATGGATAGCCACCCAAAAAATCGTCGGGGAGCATGAGATCGAGGGCGCCATGGTGTTTGGCAGCATAAAGCTCAAGAAGATGAACGTCGAAGTGAACAAGAAGAACAACACGCTCTACATCAGCTACCTGATACAAGGAACAAAGGAGGACATCAACAAAATCCCCCAGCGGCTATACGAGAAGCCCTGGTTCGAAGCATTCAAAGTGGAATGAACGAATATATTAAAATTAGAGAAATATTTCTTTCCATCCCTCACTCCTTCTTCCCTAGCAGCCTGCTGAAGAAATCGCCTACTGCGTCGATGACTTTCGTGAAGAATCCTTTCTTCTTCTCAGGCGCCGGAACCATGCAACTATCCAATCCGAGAGGACTATTCTCAAATCGAAAGATTTAAATATGTTGTATGCTAAAAACATACAAATGTCTGCTAAAAACATACAAGAATTGAACTTTACCGCGATCGAGATAAAGATACTAAAACACATTTTCAAGCATTATAAAGAAAGATACAACGCCAGGCAACTCGCAAGAACACTAGGCCTAAACCACGCACACATAAACAAGCTATGCAATAACCTTACGCAAAAGAACCTGCTCATCAAGGAAGAGATAGGAAATTCTATATATTATGACTTTAATTATGATGATGAGTTAGCGCTAAAATTCATGGAGTACCTCCTGAGCCTGGAAGTGAATGAGTTTCCAAAGCATCTTCAAGTGGTTTTGCACAGCCTAAAAAAGTTCAACGAATGCATAAGCTGGGGATGCGTGTTCGGTTCATCGATAAAAAGCAGCAGCTACAATGATGTGGATGTCCTATTGGTTTACGATAAGAAGAAAGCCCAAATGATTAAGAGAATAAAAAGAGAGATAATGAATTCTGAGCTTGTTGAAAAGCCCATAACCTATGTTGAAATGACAGAAAAAGACATCGCCAAAAACACGGAAAACAAAGCATTCCAAAGCATGATGTCAGACAACCTAATATTCCATAACGCATCAAAATATATTGAGGTAATCAAATGTCTCAGATAGACAAACACTTGATATGGTGCTTAAAAGACGAGAAAAAGCTAAGAAAAATAAAACCTGACCTAGAGCTGGCAAAAGCCCATCTAGCCAAATCAGAATACAACAAGGGTGTGATGAAGATACTCGAAGATGCAAAAAAATATGACTGGGCATTAAACGTAGGGTTCTACACCATTTACCACTGCTTTCTAGCAATACTGGCAAAGCACGGCTACGCATCAAGAAACCAATCGTGCACAGCAACAGCAATACTGACGCTAATAGAAGAAAAGAGGATAGAACTCGACAAAGCATTAGTGCTCCAATTTGACACTCTGGAGATGGATAAAGAAGCGACAGATCAAACAATCAGGGAAAGCAGGGAAATATCCACTTATGGAGTCAAGACAGAAATAAACACAAAACAATTATATATTATCAAGGCAATGATAACAGCGAACCGTCGCTCGAGCCTATCTCTGCACTAAAGTGCGGAGTTTTACGGCTCTCGCAAAGATAGACGGTTCGCTGGGATGAGAAATTTCGCACTAAAGTGAGGGGTTTTAGATCCACACGAAATTTTGCGAAATTTCTCATAATACAACTGCAAAGAGAGACAATAAAAATACTCAACGGATAGATTCTAACCATAATTTACAGGCAGTCACATCAAAAATATAGAAATAGCAAGCTTTTTTTAGATTATCATTTCTTCTTTCCTAGCAATCTGCTGAAGAAATCACCTACTGCGTCGATGACTTTCGTGAAGAATCCTTTCTTCTTCTCAGGCTCTGGCGCAGCGGCCTCTTCTGCCTTGTTCTCAGTCGGAGCGACGGTAGCATTGGCTTCCTTGCCTGGTGCCGGCGTGACTGTGATGTTGAAGCTCTTCATTATGGAATAGCCTTTGCCAGGTATGCTCGCAGAGGTCGTTATCGTGATTACACCTTCTCCGTGAGCCTCAGGCACTCCCAGCGTATAGATGTAAGCCTGCTTTTCCTCGCTCTTGTCAAAGCTCAGCTTGGCGCTGGTAGCGCCTCCGAGGATGCTTAAGTCGCCAGGCACTGTGTCCTGCGAATCGACTATGTATGATTCTTGGGTGTTGCCCTTGATCCTGACAGTCACCGTGACATTAGCCCCGGCAGCCACTGTTTTCTTGTCAGCTGATTGTGCTATACTGAGCGTCTCGTTAGAGGGAGTCACTGTCAGAGTCATTTTCTTTGAGAAGTTGAGCCTCTTGCCAAAGCTCAGGTCGTATATGCCGCCGAAATTTATGTCATAGATTTTTTTCTCGTCGACAAAAGGCGCCTGCAATGTGTCGTTCACAAGCACCGTCTTGGTCTGGCCAGGCCCAAGCTCGTCAAGGCTGAAAGGCATATGGTTGAACAGGCTGCTCGTCACATTGCCCTTGATATTTCTCATGATTATCTTTGCGTTCAGGTTTTCGAACGACAACGCCACCCTGTAGGAGCCGCTCTCTGTGACCACAGGCTCCTTCACAGATATTATTAGGCTTATCTCCTTGTAAGTCGCCTTGAGAGTAGCTGTCTTGTTCTCGCTGAAGTTCTTGCTTTTGGAATCAATGAGAGATAGCTTTGCGGTTATAGAGTAATCTCCATCCTGCTTTGTCTTCAAGAGCATGGTTATCTGCTTGAAGCCAGAGCTAGCTATCGTTCCGTTCCAGCGGTATTTCTCTCCGTCTTTCTCCAGGCCTCCTGGAAGAGATGATACTGTGACCTGGGAAGGGATTCTTAGCTCAAGCAGGCTGACATTGATGCTGCCAGACTCCTTATTCTCCACGCGCAAGCTCAGCGCGCTGTCGTCGCCCGCCTCTATGCTCGTCGGAGAGATTGAGAATGTGAAATCATAAGGCTTGTTGATGCTGAAAGCGGCGCTGGAAGTGTTAACAGAAAGCTTGGCTCCAGCATACTCGTAGGTAGAATAGCCTTTGCTGGTAAAGCCGGTGTAGTTCTTTATCTTGAAGCTATAAAAGAGAGTCCTCTGGGAGAAAATGGGAAGAAGCGATGTCTGGTGCGTCAGCGTATTTCCTGACAAGGAAAAGCCAGAGGCGTAATCTGTTACCTCCACATTGTCAGGGAATGTCTCTTTATATACGAAATCGTCTGCGGCGTATTCACCCTCATTCTCGATGGTTATGACCGCATCCACTTCCTGGTTTAGCTCTGGGCTCGAGGCAGAGAATTCCCTTGTGATTGTGATCTCTGGGCCGAGAGTGGCTATGATTATATGGATGCCTGCATATGCTGTTCCGGCGACATATTTGACATGAGAATCTTCTGAATCCGAGTTTGTATCCCTGTCAATATACGCTACGCAGTATTTCCTTGTCATGGATGATTTGCAGCCGCCTTCCTTAATCACGTATGAATTGGTGTTGACTCTTAGTATGACTGATTCGTCATCCAGGCGGTAGTGAGTAACAAGATAAGTCTCGCCTTCCTTTGTGAACGTATCTCCAGTATTATGCCATTCGTCGTAGAGAGCATCAGTGGCGGCGGCAGCCGGTGACAGGAGCATCAGCAGGCATAATGCTAGGAATAGCTTTGCGCCATAAGAAAACAATTCCTCGCCTCTCATAAAGCAATTCTCGGTAGGATTGGGATTTAAATGTTTCGGAAAAAAACATTGTGTTTGTTAAACGTCATATCTACCGCGCCAAAATACGACCAAAACGTGATTAAGGCGCGCCTGAAAGAAAGAAAATGAAATAATCACGGAGAACAGGTTTTCTTTTCGGAAAAATCTAGCGAGAGGATATAAACCACTTTTCTGATTACGCTGAATTCAGCAGATCAAAAGAGCTCAATGAAAAAGACCTAGAAAAAGACCTAGAAAAGATCACAAAAAATCAAAAGCAAATACTTGCTGAAATAAGCAAAAACAAGCACATAACAACGCATGAATTAAGCGCGGTTATCGGCATCAATGAAAAAAACATTCGAAATAACATCGCCAAATTAAAATCAAAAGGCCTCTTAATAAGAATAGGCCCTGACAAAGGAGGGCACTGGAAGATAATTATATTGTTATCAAGCAATAAAGAAAAATTGAAGAAAAAAAGAAAAAAAGAAAAAATTAAAAAATTTTTTATTGTTCCAAACTCTTGGTTGTCTGCTCTTATACTATCTTGTTCACGGTTATCGTGTTCAAGTCAGCTACAACAACTTCGACTTCAGTTCCTGACAACTTGTAGTCAGCGTACTGGGCTAGCACGTAGCAAGCACCCATGGTGTCCTGCGCGCTGTATCCAGCAACTAGCAAGGCGTTCTTGTCTGCGAACAGCTTGATAACTGCTTTGCCAGGTGTGAATCCTTCTGCACACTCGGCTGGGTTGCCCATGAGCTCAGCTGCCTTAGCGTTGACACATGGTCCGCCAACAACAATTACATTGGTGCCGGCTGGCAATACGTCAGTGTCTAAGACTGCCATGCCAACAGCGATCGGATTCAGAGTTGTGCTCTGGATTGTTCCTGCCGCTGATGCTGAGCTTTCTTTGACCTCAACTACTCCTGCTGTCACGAAGACCTGCGGGTACCTCTGGGTTCCAGGGTACATTATAGTCAACTCAGAAGCTGAGTTGCTCGAGGTTGGCGTGTACTTCTCAAAGTGGACACCGTAGTCGGTGTATCCGTAAGAGTACTCGTCCTTGTCAGGGTCCTCTGTCAGTGTTGCTGTTCCAGAGCCTGCGATTGACGCGCTTACGCTCAAAACACCTGCAGATCCTGCTCCGCTTGCCGTTAGGCTTACGTTGCTTACTTCAGGTCCTTCTGCAACCTCATCGTATCTGTCATTTGTGGTCGTCAAAGTCACGTTGGCAGAACCAGAGCCAGTTAATGCTACAGGGTTGGTCAAGTTATCTAAACCAACACCAAGACTGAATGTCTGGGTTCCAAAGTCGATTATTCCACCGCCTTTTGTCACAGCCTTTATCTCTGAGTTGTTGACTCCGCCTACGCCGTCAAGGTCTATTAACAAAGCATACTTCTCTGATGCAGTAGCTGATGTGTTTCCGACATAGAAGTTGTGCGTTGCTCCGTTGACGATGAGCTGGCCTGTTGCGCCTGCTCCGACAGTTCCTGAGTAGGAAACAACTATGTCTCCTCCTGCAAGGTCCTTGAAGGTTACGGTGCTGTCACCAGTGTTGATTGACTGGTACCTCAATATTGAGGTCACGGCCTTGGTCTCAGCAGTGCTTGTTGCTCTGTCCGACAGGATGAAGTAGTCGTTGTCCGAGATAAAAGTCTCGTTGTCCCAACCATTTGTCCCAGTCTGCGAATCCACGTATGTTGGCTCTGTAAAGACAAAGTCGTCGTCATCATCACCGAACTTGAAGACAGCATCCTTGTTGGTTAACAAGGGGAACGAGTACTTCACGCCGTTGATGTTCTCGAAATTAAGCTCATATGCGTAGTTTGACTTAGCATCGAACTTGATCTCTGACTCTGCAACTTTGACAAGGCCTGCGTAGGTTACGTCCCATGTGTCTGTCAACATACTGTTCTTGTAGTCACCCAAGAATTCCTTGAGTCCTTTGCCTACAGGTATGTAGAAGTCGTCGTCGGCTGTAATCTTATACTTGATGTAGTTCAGCTTAAGCTCGCTGTCGCTCGACTGGTTAGTCGCTTTTATTATCAACTGAGCGTTGCTGACTGTTTTTCCTCCGACTTTGACTGTCTCTGCAGCATAGGCTGTGTTTGTGCAATCAGTGTCTATCAGCTCAAGCT
>Ga0268280_1001256_pt1 | contig 17546 bp, 16 predicted proteins | sample saktaG_9_FD_190139 | JGI IMG/M metagenome (GOLD analysis project Ga0268280, IMG submission 190139) | Saline water microbial communities from Sakinaw Lake, British Columbia, Canada - sak_2011_5_24_40m | ecosystem: Environmental > Aquatic > Non-marine Saline and Alkaline > Saline ... | reverse complement strand
TCATCACAAGCACCACATTTAGAGGCTGGTGTTAGAATTTCTGGCTGTTTGATTCCATTTTCATCAACACAAGTCCTTATAGCTCCACATTGAGCACTTTGGTTAAATGGCTTGCCACAATTTGTCAAAATTCCACAAAAAGCATCAGGAGTTTCGTCGTGAGTACAAGTATAACTATCATAATCAATTGGCATTGTCCCAACTCCGCAAGATTGGTTGCAATTAGTGTCCTTATACGGAGTTCCCAGGCAAACAGTGTTTGCTGGCAAGCAATTTTGCGAACAAACATAAGGTTTGACAGTAACCTTGGCGCAGGCAGTGTTAACATAGCTTCCGCCTCGTCCGTCACTTCGCCTACAGGTAACAGAATAAGTTGTAGTTGTAGATGGAGTTGGCAATTCTATCTCTGCCTGACTGGTGGCAGTAAAATTCGTGTCAGCACAAGTGCAAGTACAAGTACGGCTACGGGAACCGCCACTGCAAATTTTTACCGGTCTTGCGCCATTACTACATCCGCCACTAACACACGAACCACCCGCAAGAAAAACAGCTGGCGGAGAAGGCAAATTAGAAGACACTGTACAACCGCCGCGATCCGCACCAGAACTAGTCCAGGAAATCTTAGGCTTAGTTGTGTCACCCTCGGTGATAGTATCAACAGAGGAACAGATGTTTACGCTCATTAGAGAATTTGCATTGCTCTTACTGTCGGGAAAAAACAACAAGACGAAAAACAAACCTCCCAAAAAATACGCTAACGATAACTTGTTCCTTTTGCTTTTCATATTTTTCATATTTTTTAAAAAATGCTGATAAAAAATAATTCTTTTCTTTAAATTTATTATATCACAATATCGCCAAAGAACAAAACCACCCCAATAGGGTTTCCCTCGAGCTAATGCCCCTGGGTGAAGAAACCACCAAAAAATTGAATGATATTATCATTTAATAACATTGTCGCTAAAAGGCCTGCCAAAATCCAAGGTGAGAATGGCTCGTCTCTTTGGATACGGGTGAAATCAAGTTTTTTAGCCCTAAGCTCTCTTTTTATAATTTCAACTTGTCGCTGGTCAAGACCCTCCGCTTTCAATGCTCCCAATTCCCTTAAAAACTCTTTCGTGAAAAAATCAGCCTCAGATGAAGTTATCAGTAAGGAAGACCCAATTTTTAAGTTCTCAATTTTTTCAATGTAAGAACCCTTATCTGCTATATATTTTTTTATAATGAGTGATGCAGTTAACCATACAAACATACCAAAAAATGAAGTTTTTATGGAAATAGAAGAACCAATTTGGTTTAAACTTAAAATATAATTCATCAAAATAAACATTCCAGCCACCAAAAAAATATTTTTAATGATAATTAAGAAGTTTATTTTTTTAAAAAAGATTTCGAAGTTACTGGAAAAAAAAACGGTCTTAAGCCTATTGAAAAAATCAAACAAAAATTTATCTTTTTGATAAAGAAGAATTATAATATGCAAAAGTGAACGTACGAACAAAAAAAGATATACAAAAATAAAAATATTAGCCAGAAGCATTATTGATGGGAAAAAGGGTAAATAGCTTTTCCAATAAAAATGAAGTGGCAGCAAAAAAGAAAACAGCGAAAATAATTTTGCATCCCCGGCAGGCCAAAAAGAAGTTAGCCAAAAAAGATATGAGACTATTAAAGCTATAAAAAGATTTATCAAAACATCTCGCAGATAAACAATTTGAACAAAGCCAAAAAGGAATCCAACCAAAAACAAAGCGCTACCTCCAATAAATCCCAACAAAATAAACTTATTTTTTATTTTTTTATATTGCACATCATCTATAATCACCAGTAAGCCAATGACCATTAAAAATACAATAAAAGTAATTTCCAAAATTTCATTTTTCATCTTTTATTTTCTTAATTATCTCTCCTTTATCCACAAAAACGGGGCTGAGTTCTGAAACCGAGTAGCCTCGACCCCAGCCATACACTCCGGCGCAAATATCATCAAGACTACAATAAGTACAACATTTTGTTTTCTCACTTTTCCATTCCGCTTGAGTACTTTTTCCCTTTTGGTCTAGAAAATAAACCGTTCTAGCCTCTTTTTTAACTATTTTTCTAGTTTCGGTTGAAGAAAATTCAAATTGAGGCAAATAACAAAGTGGGACCCTTTCAACTCGGAAGGTTTTTCCTTTTTCAGCTAGAATTTTTAAGGCGCGATAAAGTTCTAATTCAAAATCGTGCAATCTCGGAACAACCTTTTGAGAATTTTCAGAAGCCCTATTCATAAATGGATCAAGATTATTGAAAACAAAATGCTCGACAAAAGGATACTTTTCAATCAACCACTCAACCGTTTTTGACAAATGATTCGCATTGAGCTTACTTATAGTAATATTTATATTAACCGTGATAACTTTAATTTTTCCAAGATTATCCAAAGCTTTTATTACATTCTTAAGTGAATCTTTATTTTTTGAAATAATACTTTGTATTTTATTTTGATATGAGTATATCGAAAGATGCAAATGTCTAAGTCCTGCGTTCTTGAGAGATTCAGCATAAGTAAAATCGGCCATTTTTTGTCCATTTGTGATGATTCTTGGGAAAACGCCTTTTTTATAGGCATACCCAATAAGCGCCGGGAGGTCAGTATAAAGGGTCGGCTCACCACCGGTGATGATCACTCCCTCGCCACCCTCCTCTTTGATTTCATCAATCTTCTGTTGAGCCTTCCTGAGAGTAAGTATCTCTTCATTTGGGGGATTAGAACAAATAATACACTGCTGATTACACTGTCTGGTTACTTGAATATATCCTAGTTTAGCCATAATAATTTTTCTTTTAATATCCTTAATCCCTAATCTCTGGCTCAAGAATTGAAAATCCTTTTTTTCTTACATCTTCTACCCAGGCACCCTCGCAACTACTATCATACTTACATTTTCTGCAACGCAAACTCTTTACAAAATATCTATTCTCAATAAAAAAGTCCGCAAATTTTTCAAGTGTAAAATACTCGTTAAATTTAAAAATTGATATTTCTCTATTTTTTAGCATTTCTTTTTCAACACAACCTGGGTTCACCCTCCCAATTATTTTTTTCTTTTCAAGTATTTCATTTAAATCCAAACAAAAATCTTGCATAAAACAATACCCGCATCTTGCACCCTTACAAGACATTTGCTTCCCACATTCAATCAAATTCATAAATTCAGATTTCATACCATGAATTTCATCATAAATTTTTACTGGATTTTGAATAAGATCTTCGAATCCTTCCAAATATTGAGTAGGTAACCTATTGGTCCAAATAAACAAGTTTTTGCTTCTCGAAAGAGCAAACGCCCGATTAAGATATTTCTGAGACCTTCCGGGAGAGAAGAAAAGTTTTTTTCGATTTTTCCAAGCACTGCCGAAAGGAATCGGATATAATAAGTCAAACTCACCAACCCCTAGCTTAATAAAGAATTGCAAAGTTTCTTTGAGTTTTTTATAGTTTATTTTGTTAATAACAATATCCACACTCACAATAAAGCCCTGCTTTTGGGCGTTTAAAAGACCCTGGAGCGCCTGCCTATAACCACCCTTAACCCCTGTCATTAACTCAAAATCTTTTTCTATATGACTATGCAAAGAAAAAGTTACTTCGTCCAGCCCAGCCCTTTTTAAATCAACTGCAAATTTTTCATAAGCTAGCATCCTTCCGTTTGTAATTATTTGAATATGTTGATAGCCTAATTCCTTGGCTTTTTTAATAATTTCGATCAGATTAGGATGGACGGTTGGATCGCCACCAGAAATAACTACCCGCCTAATCCCTTTTTTAAGACCGCTTTTTAAATCAAGAATAATTTCTTCCATTGAAAAAATTGAGCCATTTTGGTTTTCCCGATCAAGACAAAAAAGACAATTATTATTGCAAGCGCGAGTTATTCTCACCCAATGCTTTTTTTGCCGGGATGCGAGATTTTTAATTGCTTCTTTATTTTTGATCATTTTTCTTCTTACTTAATACTGGCCTGAACTCATCCCAGCCGAAGGCTTTTGGATATTCCTTCCAGGGTCCTTCACAAATATTATTATAAATACATTTAAGGCATTTGGGACCTTTAGCCTTATCTTCATTAATACGCATTTTTTTATAATCATCAATCACACTAATTTGATCAAAAATCTTTATATCAGGCATCACTGTTTCGGAAATACTACTCTCATACCCCTTGAGCAAACAAAATGGCACTCCCTCGGTCATTACCTTAACATTAAATAATCTGCCAATATCAATAGCCTCTTTCAAATAAGGAGCTACCATTTCCACCCTTGCTACAACTGAGTCAAAATTATTTCCAGCTGCGCCTACAGCGTGAACAAACGCGAACTGCATCTGATCAACATTTAAGCTGATTAATACTTTTGCGATTTCTGGCAAGTTTCTATAATTAGCTTTTGTTATCACAGTATTTGTGATAACTTCTTGCTTCATTTTTTTAAGTGTCTTAATTCCAGAAACAATCTGTTGAAAACTTTCAGCACCAGTCAAATGATTATGAAGCTTTGCAGTGTGCCCATGCAAAGCCAAAGCAAATTCATTAGCTCCAGCATTAATTATATCTTTACAAAATTTCTCATACACAAACATTCTTCCATTGGATTGAATTTGGATTGTCCTGAAGCCAACCTTCTTGGCCACCCCCACTAATTCAATTAAATCAGTCCTAATTGTTGGTTCCCCGCCGGTAAAAACAATCGTATTGCAACCCTTTTTGGCTTTTTTGATAATTTCAATTAACTCCTTTGTTCTCTTATTGCCAAACTTCTTTTTTTCCGGTCCTTGCACGCAAAAGATACAATTATTGTTACATAGAAACCCTGTTTTTATATCAGCTTTTTTCATATTATATATTGGTTTATATCTCTTATTTCTTAACTTATTATCTAAAATAGAAGCTTTTCTTGTTGTTTTCAGTACAAAAATAAAATATCTTCATTTTATTTTTAATGATATATTTTTGCAAAAAAACTGGGATTATTGGAAAATTAATTTTTCTGAAATTCTCCACATCTAAACCACCTTGAAATCTGCGCCAAACCTTTTTTGAAATAATTCCATTTTTATCAGAAAACCTCATCAATAAACCGTCATTGGGTGAAATTAGGGGGTATAACTTTAATGAAAAAGTCTCGTCTGGAAAAAAATCGACTGCGACAGTATCAAACTTACTTGTCAAAAAAACACTGTCAAGCGTCTCAAAATCAAAATTCACTAAACGGCAAAAATGCCTCAAAGGGAAATCTTTCGCGTTTATACTGAAATATATTTTCACTCTTGGCTTTACTCTAATATCATATTCTAGACCAAATTGCAAAGAAAAATCTTTATTTTCCCTTGCAAACAAAAGTAATTTTTTTAAAATACTTTTGTTGAATTTAACCTCAAATCTTTTTTCAATCTCATTAACAACTAAAAAAATTCCAACTATCCTATCTTTTAATTTTTCCTGCCTGATTTTATCTTTTTCCTGTAAATCCAAAAAAAACAGATGATTTAATCTTATTTTATTTTCTCCTTCAATAAATGAAAACTCAAAATTCTGCGTATTACTTTTTATAGCTGATTCATAAGAAATCCAAAGTTTTTCGATGATCCCGATAAAAATATCAGGATTTGGTATCATCCATTGTCCGGATAATAACTCAATGGTATTTTTTGCTTTTCTAAGGTTCATAGAATAATCATTCAAATATCCTTTTTTTAGCTTCATTTATATAATTTCGAAATATTTTTTTTTCATTTGAGATTTCAAGTATTTTGCGAGCAGTATATATGGAATAAATATTGCGCATTTTCACTACATCATTAGCAATATTTTTTTCAGAATACTTTCTTCTACCATATAATTCGAAACACTTTTGACATCTTATAGTTTGGCAATTGTAAAAACACTCCTCATACTTTTCCGAGAAGCCCTCATTAACCTTTCCAATGATAAAATCGTTCCTTTCTGGAGAATTTATCAAAAAAGGTGAAAATGCCATTTCCCCATCGGGATAAACTTCTAAATTTTGATAAAAAGGGCAAGGGGCTTTATCATAAAGATGACTTATATTGCCGTCTTTTAATTCCCTGTTTATTGAATTCAAGAAAATGAAATTTCCGTTTTCAATGTTTTTAAAAACAAACTCAGTAACCTTTTTCATCTCAATCTTAAAGCATTTTTGTTGCCTATTTGTCCACTTAAAAAGCTTGCTTTGTATCGGTTCAATATTAACACTATCAAAACCAAGGCTAATTATATATAAAAAATTTTCAAAAATATTATCAACAGATAGTGGCAAAATACCAAATAAAACACAACAATTCTGCGGTGGAGTATTCTTTAAGAGTAATGGGATCTTTTTAATAACCATATCGAAAGATCCGATTTGGTTTTTTGAGACTCTTGCAATGTTATGAGTTTCTTTTTTTCCATCAAGAGATATCGATATCTTAACATCATTTTTTTTAAAGAACAATAAATTTCTTTTGCTTAGCAATGTTCCATTTGTTCCATTAGAAATGATGAGTTTCTTGCTATTTTCTTTCGCTATTTTTTTTGAAAAAATTATTATTTTTTCCAATAATCCCAAAAATAAAAGTGGCTCGCCACCATAAATAATTAGGATTTTTTCCTTTCCAGGTGAACATAAAAATAGTTTTAATATCTTTTTAGCAACATTAAATGAAATAACCCGACCATCCTTTTGCACAAAACAATAACTGCAATCAAGCGTGCATTTGGTTGTCAAAGAAAAACGCAGGGTGTGTATTTCCTTATTGAATTCCTTTGATATTTTTTCATTTTCTTTAAAAATTTGATTGCTTTTTTTCATATAAATTTTATCCAAATGATTATTTGCAAATAATCATTTTCATATTAAATCCATAAAAAGAATGTCTTCTTTTTTCCCGGCTCTCAGAGCTTTCATCTCAACAGAAAACTTCTTCTCATATTCAGAAATGTTTTCCTTGCTATAAAAATATTTGGAAAAAATTGTATATTCTCCCAAATTTTTGAATTCTGGTAATAAGAATTCGTGAACATTTTTGATTTTTTTTCTTTTTTCTAAATAAGCTATTTCCCTAGCAAAAATTTCATCAAGTTCTCTTCCAAATAACTCTCTGAACTTTTGCTTGCTAACTTTACCATACCTGAGACAACTCGTTACATAATAGATCATATCGTCAATCTCTGATATTTTACAAGAAGACAAAACTGGCAAATTGTCACCTTCAAGAGCTTTGATATACCCATCCAGACTGTTCTGATTGGCATACCTCAAATAACCCGCAATATGAGAAACTGCCCCAGGACCAAGCCCTAAAAAAGAACTATTATGTTCTATTGCGTCTGAGAGTTGAAAATTTATGTCTTTTTTGCTTTTACTATTGGCGTCCAATTCATTTTCCCCATAGCCGTTTTTTTTCAAAATAAGCTGTCCAAGCTCACTCATTTTTTCTCTTTTTTTTATCTCCCTTAAAGAAATTTTATTATTTTCCTTCATGAAAGTTGTTAAGTTTGTTGGAAAGAAAGGATGCAGATGAACCATATCTGGGTTAAAGGAAACAACCTCATCAAGAGTTTTTAGAAAACTTTCATTTGATTGCTGTGGCAATCCAATCATCAAATCGACATTTATTGTTTCGATTCCAACTTTTTTAGCATTTTTTATACAACGCTGAAAAGATCCGCTCGTTTGAAATCTATTTGAAAAATCAATTACTTTTTGATCCAAACTTTGAACACCGATAGTGAGCCTACTCACATTATATTTTTTCAATAATTTCAATTTTGAAAAAGTTAAAAAATCAGGGTTTCCTTCAAAAACAGTCTGCCTGCATTGTGAAAAATTAAAACTAGCTTGCAAATATTTGAAAAGTTCTTCTATCTGCTTAGAGCTAAGGATAGAAGGAGTTCCACCGCCGATATACAAGGTGTGAATTTTTTGTTTTTTAAAATATCCACTAAGGATATTTACTTCCCTTTTCAATAAAAATAAAAATCTATCTAGCTCCTCTTTTTTTCCGAGTTTCTTGGAAAAATAACGACAGTACGTACATCTTTGCTTGCAAAAAGGAATGTGCACATAAATACCAATGTAATCATTTTTTCTGGATAATCTTTTTTTCCAATATTTTTTAACATTCTTCTCTCCATCATAATTTTCCCATGAAAATAAAGGAGGATATTGAAAAGTATAACCACTAAAATCCGAATCAGCTATTTTTTTTGAAATCACTTGAAATAAATCATCTTTGTTTTTTGACATATCTTTTTTCCTAATTTCATAATCATATAACAGAAAACCCAAATAAGCAAAAAAATCTGCACAAAAATCTCCTTTAAAAAAAGCAAGCGCCATTAACGGCGCTTACCTATTTTCTACTTCCAGTATGAAATAAGAGAAACTTTTTCTTTAAAAATTTCTATTCTAAACCATTCCCAAGACTTAAATTTTGGAAATAACTAGTTAGCTTTATTAAAAAGAGACTTTTCATAGAATAGAATCCCTCCCTATTGAATCACATCCTGAGAATTCTTTTTTAAGCAGACTTCTTTGATATAAAGTTCATTCCACTCTTTTTGAGGATCTTGACTAAGAGCGATTTTACAATAACCCTTCTCGAAAGATCCACCTTGAACCAAAATATCTATCTGATCGCAAACACCAATATCATTCTTCTTCAGGGCCTTTGTAACAAGAAAACTATTCAAACAATTTCCAATTTGATCGGATGGAAGAGTATCGCATTTTTTCTCATCCTCACTTGCAATAGCTTGACAAATTGTCCTCTTAAGAACATCGGAAATCTGATCGCAAAGTACTTCCTTTTTTTCCTTATTTGCGCTACAAGAAATTGAGAGCTCCTTGTTTGAAATTTTATTACACTCGGGATTGCCAGATAGAAAAGTTGTAAACATCAAATATCTTTCCGCGCAAGTCATCCCGTTACTGTCCTTCGCTGAAGAGGTTTTTTCGCATATCAAAGAACTTCTTCTCGCAAAAGCCAAGAAACTTGCATAAAAAACATACTCCTGCTCTTGGCTAGAAGCCTTACTATTTTCAAATTCACTCTCCGGATTATTCTTGCAATTTTCCAAATTATCCGATGCCGTCAGTGCTGAACTAGACTGCAGTTCTGGAATGTTAATACTATTGCCATTTAATATGTTCTCCTTATTAACTCTGATATTTCCCGATTCTGACAAATAATTAGAATAAACATAGAAATACGCAACCAAAATCAGAAGCAAAAAAACCACAACTGCTGAAATAACAAGATATCTTTTTTTTGTTTCTCCTGAATTCATAAAAATAGAAAAATTAAAATTTTAAGAGACTAACACCAACCACCAGAGCTATGGGAACCATGGGAACCATGGGAACCATGGGAGGCGTGATTACAAGCGGCAAAACTATCATTGGCTTTAGTAGCAACGCCAACGATACTTGCAACAGCCACCACTACAGCTGTCATTTTAACGATGTCTCGCTTAGTCATTTTTCCCTCCTCGCTCAAAAGAAAATTTTTCAAATTCTTTTTAATAAGTGGGATTTTTTTTGATTCATTTTTCATAAAATATTATATTTAAATTAAATTTTATAAGTTTAATTTATCTTATTAAAATAATACCACATTATTGATTTATCTGCAAATTCAATTAAAAACGATTCAAAGCCACAAAAATTTCATCATATTCAAGCTTCTTAATAATCCTTAGATTCATAGCAATTAAGATCTTAGAAACCTCGCAAAACGATTGCCAAAATTCAAAATCCTCAGAATTATTGCTTTTCTTGTAAACATATTGACCTATGGCGCAAGTGCAATATTTTTTAAATCTACAAGTTCCACATTTAAGTTTGGTTCTATTTAAAATTTTTTCTCGATTATCATCCAGAAAGTGCCGTCTTTTCTCCTCAACTATTCCAATCTTTGAGTTACCGACTAAATATTGTTCTCTCGATTTTTTCGGCAAAGAAAAAATCTTATCACAGGCAAAAAAATTACCCATTGCATCCACTTGAATTTTCCCACAAATTTCCCGACTACCATTACTCGGACCACTTAATAACATATCCAGCATAGAAGTTCTAAACAAATTCTCACTTTTAGACCTAAAGGTTTCCACATAATATTTTTCTATTTTCCTTGTTTCATTCTCTAATTTCTCAAGATCCGCCTTGTTCCAAGTCGCATATATCTCGGGATAAAAATCAATATATTTAAAGTTCTTCTGTTGCAGAAATTCGATATTTTTAAGTAAATTGATAACCGTTTCCGGTCCAAAAACTAACGAAGCTGAAAATTTAACAGATTCTGAGTCTATATTTTGAATGTTTTTCATTATAGCGTCAAAACTTGATTTTGTTTTTTTTGTCCCAAAAAACCTCTTTTTATCATGAGTCTTCTTATCTCCATCAATACTTATCTTGATTAAGACATTATTCTTTTTAAAAAAATCTATGTGTTTCTGTCTTAGCAATGTTCCATTAGTTACAATAATAATATCTAAAGCAATTCCATTTTTTTTGGCTTTAACTTTCGCATATTCACACAACGTTCTTATTAAATTCCATTCCAAAAGAGGCTCTCCGCCGTTGAAACTCAAAGTCTTGTGTTTTCCGATATAAGCCAAAAAAATATCAATTGCTTTTTTAATAGCTTTTTCATCGATATCATCAAAATTTTTCTTTTCTTTATGAACGAAACAATATGTGCATTGAAGGTTACATTTTCCAGGCAAAAAAATATTCAACACGGCAGGAACATCTTGTTTAGAAATCTGGCGCTTTTCCACCAGACTATGAAATCCAACTTTCAAAGATTTTTTTGTATTTTTCGTCACTTATTTTAGTAAAAATATAGTCAAAAAGCGCTTTATTGATTTTGTGTTTGTCTGTATTAAGAACTTGAGGAAAAATAGTGCCATATTCAATGAAATTAGCTAGTGGGCAAATTCCACAATATGGTCTGTAAACACAATCATTGCATCCTGCTTGATTATCCAAAGAAGACCCCAAGCACATCGTCCTGGTAACTTCGTTATCAACGATTTCATCGTATTTATCACCGAAAACAGCGCCTAATTTAAAATTGTCATATCCCATACGCTCAGCCATTCTCCCCTCGTCGCAAGTATAAATGTTTCCGTTATAGTCAAAGGCCATCTGACCAATACCGGCCCCGCAAGGAGAGCGCATTTCATAGTATGAGGCATCACTATAATTCAAAATTCTTTTTAGGGCTAACGCTGCATTTCGCTCGACAAAAAAGGCTCCTGCCAAGTTCAACTCCAAAATATAGTCAAGTGCTTCTTCATAGAATTTGATGAATTCTTCCGCACTGTAACCAATAACGTCAATTGTTTTTCGCTGCAAACCAAATGGGCTTAGCGGTCGGATGAAGATATTATCAAAACCCCTAGCAATATATTCATCTACAATTTCCTTTGGGTAAGGCAAGGAAAATCTAGTTGTAGTTAATACTGCATTCAACTGATCCACAAAAACATTCCTGTTTTTTTCTCTTTTTTGCTTGATAGACTTCTGGGTTTTTTTTAGATTTTCAATAAAAGGTTTATAACTCCCACCTCGTTTATCCAAATAAATCCTATTTTTATTGTGTACATAATCCGGTCCATCAAAAGAACAAGCGAGACTAACGCCTTCTTTCAATAAAAAAGCTAGTTTTTTCTCATCCAGCAGTGTCATATTTGATATCAGAGAAATTTTCAATTGCTTTTTTTCAGTCTTATTGAGAGCTTTAGCATATTTTACGATGTACTGCAGAACCGGCCAATTCAAGAGTGGCTCCCCACCCTGAAACTCTATGCTAACGTGCTTAGATGGAGTTCTAAAAGCGAGATCGACGGATTTTTTAGCAACTTCCCTACTCATATCAAAACCCTTTGCGCCTTCTTTTTCAGGAGTGACCTGACAATAAAGACAACGATGATTACATTGAAGCGTAAGGACAAAAATAAATAAGGAGGGACCCTGAGCAAGTGAGGCATTGAGTTTGAGATATTTTGAGGCGTATTCCGCTATTTCTGTTTTTTTGGCTTTAATGAAACCACCTTTGCTTAATTTTTCGTATATTGGAGTATTTTTTTTCAATTTACCTTCCAAAAACTTTTCAAATTCTTCAATTTCAAGAAAAATCCATCTTCCAGTATCCGTGGTTAGGAGATATTTACCAGCGATTTTGGTAAAACGAAAATTCGCTAAATTTGAATAATTTATTTTTGACGCAGAAATCATCTTGATTGTATAGTTAAAAATAAGGCATAATTTGCAAATTCAGACGAAATATCTTCATCTCCCTTATGCGCAATTAAGACTTCGGTATAATCTTTGTTTTTCGAAATAGCCAGCTCCGCTGATTCAGCAAATTCTCTCGCCGCTATTTCAATACTTTCAGGACTATATAATGCACGAGCGAATTTTAAACTCGTTTTATTTTCTTTTGACATTATTTTTTTTCTTAGCTTGTTTATTTTTTCTAGCAAGAGACTTAGCTGGATTTTTTTTCTTGCTATCCAACATTTCCGAACCTGAAATGATGTTTCTAATACCAAGCATATCACCCTCATAATCATCCTCGGCTTCAATAGCTTCAAGCTCTTTACGTAAATTTTCGACAGCCCTTTCAATCTCCATATCCTCTCCAATTCTCTCCTCATTTTCATTATCCTGCCGGTATTCATCCCCTGAGATATCATTAATTCCCAAGGCAGAACCCATTGCTCCCCCAACTATCTGCTCCAAAACCTTTTGATTACGCTTAGAGATATTTTCCCTAACAAGACAATTGAGCAATTCGTTCATAAACTCTCCCTCTAACCTTTCAATATTCTTCCTTGTTAAGGTTTTTTTACCCTTTAATGTGACTTCGATGGTATCCCCTTTACCAGAAGTATTTAAGAAAATATACATTCTATCGATGAAAACGTAGCAAGCCTTATAGATAACATCCTTTAAATATATTTTAGTATCAACCAAGAAAGTTACAGAATTATTTTTTTGATTAATGATTGCTTTCATAATAAAAAAGTGAAAAAGAATTAAATTAATTTTATTCTCTAATATTTTTGTTTCTTTTGCATTATAGCCTATCAAAATTTGATTGTAAAGCCAAAAAAATCAATATTTTACTTCCTGAGTCACTATTTTATAATTCTTGGAATTTTCATTTTTTTCTATTTTTTCAGTGCCATTTGGAAAAAATACTCCTGCAAAACTATCCATCCCGCTAATTGCGATTGGCAGGCCTGACTGAATCGATTCAATTCGATACAAGTTAGCACTTAGATAATTAAATTGCTTCTCACCCCTCGAAAGCCAGTTATTACTTACTGGGTTAAGGATAATATTAGCGCCCATATCTTTATATTTATTCAACATACTTTCGTAATAACCCTCTACGCAGATAAGTGTTCCAATCTTAATTTGAGAATTCATCTGCCCATCGTCCTGCATAAGCTTCAATTTTCCAGCCTCAAAGGAATTGTTATGATTGAAAACCGCATAATTTTTGAAAACAGGATCCTCCTTGAAGAAATCATAGAACAAGGGGCGCCAATTATATGGCCAATATTCACCAAAAAACACTAGTTTATTCTTGTCATATTGATCAATAATTACACCACTTTTGTTGAACAAAATAGCTGTGTTGTAATTTTTGCCATCCTTGAAGGTATGAAAAGTGCTAACAATATAGCTCGCCTTAAGATTTAGGGATTTGATAACTGCCGAAGCCTGTACTAATTCATATGCACCATTTGTGGGCTTAACGAAAAGCTCCTCTGGTAATAACAAAAGCTCAGTCTCAACATTTCTCAAATCAGAAATGAATTCACTCAAGTCATTCTGAATAACACTTCTTATAGAAACTGTAGTTACGCTCAGATGTCTTTCAGTAAAACTGGTATTCTTAGTACTTTTTTTTAGAAAATAATCCGAGAGAGCAAGAGTAAGAAGAAAAAAACTACCCAAACAAATAAAAACACAGACTGAAAAAAGTTTTTCATTTAATAACTTCTGCCTTTTCAACCAGCCAAACAGAAAAATTAAGTTAACCAAAACAACGAAAACTTCCAGAGAAAAAAGTCCTCCATGTTTTGCAAGTCCTACAAATGGACTACTACCCAAGACATTGCCGAGGGTTAAAAAATAAGTTGGCAAGGCTGAATATTCAGCTTGTAATAAATCAAAAAAAAGAAAAAGTATTGGTATATAAAATAATCTGGCCTGACGTCTATTTAAAAATAACCTGTTTAAGATAAAAACCATCAGAGCTAGAGCCAAAAAAATTGATATTGAAAAGATCCACATTATTGGCTCAAAAGCATAATAAGCACTTCCGGAAAGAAAAAGAACTCTAAAAAGAAGAGTCGCCAAAAAAATTTTCCAGAAGTCATCTTCCGCATAAAGATAGTAAAAAAAAGGAACCAGAAAAATAAAACCTAACAAATATAAATTAAGTGGAAAAAAGGCTAATGTTCCAAGAATAGCAGATATTATTGCGTATATCATCTTAATGATTTATGAAAAATATTTAATACTTATTTTTTTGTTTACATTTAAAGTATACAAGATAAAAAAAATCTCAGCCACTAACAAAAAGAAACCAAAAAAAACAAGGATTTCTCCTTGTTTTTCTGAAAGTCTTAACTAGATTTTTTTATCTTTCCATTTTTCTTCGAATGAAAGCTGGGATTTCAAGTTCATCATCATCTTCAGCTGTTTTTGCTTCCTGAGAAAGATTGGTTGGCCTAGGTTGAATTTTTTCTTCAATAATCATATCCGGCTTGAGAATTTTTTTCACTGGAAAAGTTATTTCCTTGAATTCATCTTCTTTTTTCTCAGCCTCTTCCCGAGTGACGACTGGTTCGTATGCATTTGAGATTGTCACGCTGGCAGGTTGCGATGGTTGGCTTGCACGACGTATCAAAGGGTTTTCCTTAGTTCTTCTTTCTGCATCAAACCCTGTAGCCACAACCGTTACCACAATTTCACCTTTTTTAACCTGATCATCAACCACTGCTCCGAAAATAACTTTGGCGTTTGGATCAATACTTTCAGTTATGATATTAGCAGCTTCACTGATTTCAAGCATCGTCAAATCGCTAGAGCCTGAGATATTAAACAGCACGCCCTTGGCTCCATCAATCGAAATCTCCAAAAGTGGACTGTTGATGGCGGCCTTGGCTGCTTCTGCCGCTCTATTTTCACCAGCGGCAATTCCGATTCCCATCAAAGCGCTTCCGCTGTCAGACATAATTGCGCGCACGTCAGCAAAGTCCACATTGACAATTCCGGGCTTGGTGATTAAATCAGAAATCCCTTGCACGCCTTGTCTTAGAACATCATCAACGATTCTAAAAGCATTTATCAAAGTTGTCTTGCGATCGATAATGGTGAGTAATTTGTCATTTGGAATTGTGATCAGTGTATCAACACGATCCTTCAGATTCTGAAGTCCTTCTTCGCCCAGAGCTTTTCGCTGAGCACCCTCAAAAGAAAATGGCTTGGTCACAACTGCGACAGTCAAAGCTCCGAGTTCCTTGGCAGTTTCAGCTACGACTGGAGCAGCTCCTGTTCCAGTTCCTCCGCCAAGTCCGCAAGTCACGAAAACCATATCAGCACCTTTAAGAACATCCTGAATTTCATCACGATTTTCTTCGGCAGCTTGTCGGCCTATTTCAGGATTCATTCCCGCGCCAAGTCCCTTGGTTAAATTTTTTCCAATGTGAACTTTCTCAGAAGCTTTCGAATGATGAAGAGCTTGTGCATCAGTGTTGATTGCAACAAATTCAACTCCTTTGATTTTAGAATCTATCATTCGGCTGATTGCGTTATTTCCAGAACCACCAACGCCGACGACTTTAATCCTAGCAAATGTTTCAATATCAGGTTTGATTTCTGCCATACTTTTTCAGTCTCCAATTAAAAAAAATTATTTTCCCGAAATTGCACCCATTTTGTTTTGATATTTTTTATTTTTGTATTGAGAATCGCTAAAATTAAATTCTAATGAAAAAAGTCATTAAACCAGGCATTTTTCTTAGTACTTAAATCTATCACATTTACAAATTCTATGTCAAGTGCATTTTTTACGTTTTTATGGCTAAATTAAGGCAAAAACTTGCCAAACCAGCCTTTTAGCTTATCCACAGCGTCTCCCGCTGGATTTGCAAACACACCAAATGCTTTAATACTGCTAAAACCTTCTTTCTTTTCTGTCGTACTTTGCTGACCCCAAAGAATCAATCCTGCGACGGTTGCAAATGAAGGGTCGTCAACTTTATCCAATATCCCACCAAAACCAAGAGGAAAGCCAATTTGAATTGGAAGACCCAAGACATCTTTTGCAAGTTCTGAAATATTTGCCATTTTAGCGCCTCCACCAACCAGAACAGCCCCGGAAGGAAGCAGACCCGACTTTCCTATTAATTTTAGTTCCTTTTGAACCAAAGAAAAAATTTCCTCTAATCTTGCTTCAATGATTTCAGCCACGTGATGACGCGAAACAACACCGTCCTCCCTTGAGTCTATTTGAGAAAGATCAATTCCGTCATCTTTACTAATACCATTAGCCAAAGCACTTCCATATTCAAGTTTAATCTGCTCAGCAACTTCTACTGATGTTCGTAGCCCTATGGCTATATCATTTGTGATATGTCCAGCCCCAACTGGAAGAATAGTAGTATGGAGCAGTTCACCTTCCTCATAAACAGCAAGCGAGGTTGTTCCGCCACCAATATTTATCAGAATAACTCCCAATTCTTTCTGTTTTTTTGTCAAAACAGAACCAGCCGCCGCAAGAGGCTCCAGTACTAAATCGTCAATTTCAATTCCTGCTTGATATGCAGCCTTTCCGATATTTTTTACTTGAGTAGAAGAGCTTTCAATTACCAGTGCATCAACTTCCAGCCTAACTCCCTTCATCCCCAGAGGATCCTTAATATTATCCTGATCATCTAGGCGATATTTTCTCGCAATAACATGGACAATTTCCTTATTCATCGGGAGCTGAATCAGCTGAGATTCGCCAATCACCCTATTAATATCATCCTCGGAGACTTCTCCATCAGCCCTTCCAATTGCGATAACACCTTTAGAATTGGCAAATTCAATATCGCATCCGCTAATATTGAAAATCGCGCTTTTTATCGAAAGACCAGCCATCCTCTCAGCTCCTTCAACAGATTCATTTATTGCCTTGGCTATGTCCTCAATATCAATAATTACGCCTCGCCTGATTCCAGTTGAAGCAACAGTACTAGCACCAATAATCCGAAGATTATCCTCTCCTTTAATTTGTTGAGCTATAATAGTTCTAATATTTGATGAACCGATATCGATAGCGGCTGTAACAAAATTTTTGGACATATTTGACAAGAATAAGAAGCTTAGGTTCAAGTTTCTATTGCAACATTATGATACCATATAGGCTATCATAATTAAACAAAGAAGCTATGAAAAGTAACGAATTAGTTTTTGAGGACAGAGAGGAA
>Ga0268280_1001255_pt1 | contig 17547 bp, 13 predicted proteins | sample saktaG_9_FD_190139 | JGI IMG/M metagenome (GOLD analysis project Ga0268280, IMG submission 190139) | Saline water microbial communities from Sakinaw Lake, British Columbia, Canada - sak_2011_5_24_40m | ecosystem: Environmental > Aquatic > Non-marine Saline and Alkaline > Saline ... | reverse complement strand
TTCTTGGATGATTTTATGTTAATATTATAGCATAAAAATGGCTGAATGTCTTGTAAAATAAGGGATTTATTTGATTTTTATTTATATTTTATTTATAAGCGAAAGATGTAATTGTGACACAGTCTGATTGACACAAAAGATAAAACTAAACAGATTAACAGTAAAGCAATTATAAACTTTTTCATTTTTTTTCTCCTTAATTAATAATAAATTTACACCCTTTAACAAACCTTCAAAAACAAGATAGTAAATTATTAACTATTTTTTCTCCCTTGCTTTCACCCCCTTATTTTTTTTAATCTCTACTCGCTGTGAAATTACCTCACTTAGTCCTTCCTTGCTTTGCCTGTATGTAGTAAAATACAAAAAATTTTCTTAAAACTATAAATTCTTATATAGATTTTACATTTTTAAGTAAATATTTTTCAGCTTCTATCGACCACAAACCATTATTCTTTTCTACTATCTTCGCCAAATGAGTAAATAGAGGGTCAGTCTTTCCTTTTTTCTTAAAATCAGAAATAGCGGTAAGCTCCATCTCAATATTAGTATAGATTAGCTTTTTACTACCTGGTATCTTGGGCAAATTTAAAGTAGTACTGACCACACTATTTAATCCACCGATATGAGTAATCATGGCAGCCGGATTTATGAGATTTTTTTCCATCATCTGAAGTGCTTCAATCATATCCTGAGTATTTCCCCCACTTGTTCCTACAATATGAGCCGAGGCATAATGGACATTATAAAAATTAAGCATTGCCGAAAATTTTGGGTCACTTGGACCGGCAAAAAAATTCAAACAGCCATCTTCTGCCAAAATTCTATCACCCTGTTCTACAACTTCTTTTACCGGTGCAAAAACAAATACATCATGGTATTTTTTACCTCGGGTTATTGAAATAAGATATTCTTCCGGATTTTCTAAATCTTTGATATTTATATATTTTAATTCAACCCCTCCCTTTTTAGCCTCATCTACAGTGTGAATTAAGGAAGCTCTATTCAATCTTACCATATCAATATCAGTAACCACTAATAATTTAGGTCTTCTATCACTATGTAACGCATAATCTATTGCCCCAAGACCCATTGGACCTGCTCCGGCTAAAATTGCCATATTTCCATTTTTTACTATTCCCATACTATGAATATACTTACCCGGAATGGTATGATAGGCAGCATGAAAAGCTCCTATTATGCAAGACATTGGTTCTGCTAAAGACCCGCCGTAAAAGGCTTCTCCCTTATATTCTAATAAACAATCCATCTCCATCACTTCATTAGGGATGATAATATAAGTAGCATCACCGCCTATATAAGGGAAAGAATATCCGGGAGCATGAAGACTCCCTTGATAATTTAAAGCGGGCTGGATAGCAAACTTCTGGTCTGATTTGAATTTATGTTGCCACTTTTTACCCACCTCTACAATTTCACCACAAAATTCATGCCCGATTATCACCGGATTATCTGCTATATTAGTCGGCACTCTTTTATGATTAGCTCCCTGGATTGCTGCTTTATAAGAGGACATACAGAGACTATCCGAAATAATATGAGCAAGAATCTCGTCATCCTTAATTGCCGGGAGCTCAAATTCTTCCAGTTTTAAATCATTTTTTCCATATAATCTTACTGCTTTAGTCTTCATCATCATCGCTTCCTAAAATTAAAATAATTTATTTCAGCATTACCTGGCCGCCGGTTACCGGAATTGCCTGACCAGTTTCATACTTTTGATCAATTAAATAATAAATTGCTTTTGTCACATCTTCACCGGTACAGCCCCTCTTTATCGGGACCTTCGACTCATAAAATCTCTTCACATCTTCAATGGTCTTTGCACCCGGAACTTTTCCGGTCCTAAGATATTGAACAAAAAGACCTTTGTCCGGATCAGACCATAAAGGACCTTCAAAAAAGTTTCCCGGACAAATAGAATTTACTTTGATGTTGTCATCAATAAGTTCTAAAGCAAAACTCTGAGTAAGACCTAAGCTTCCAAACTTGCTTCCTGCGTAAGCACTGTTTTTATTGGAACCTTTAAGCCCGGATTTCGAGTTAATCTGAATAATATCAGTAAAATATTTTTTACTGGGTATATTTTGAAGAGCCATAACTTTGGAGGCATGTTTTACGCACAGAAAATAACCAAAGTAATTAACTTTATTAACAAAGGCAAATTCACCAAATTCCATCTCTTTTACGCTGCCTGCCTGTAATACCCCTGCATTGCTTATAAAAATATCGATACCGCCAGCTTTTTTAATAATCTCATATATCATTTTTCTAACAGAATTTTCATTCGTCACATCTACTTTTATTGCTAAAGCTGTCGTCCTTTTATATTTAATATTTAGTTCCTCTGCCAGCCGGTTAGCACCTTTAACATTAATATCGGCAATAAATACCAGGCATTTTGATTTTGTCAACTCTCGCACTATGCTCTCACCAAAACCTTGAGCCCCTCCGGTCACTACTGCTATTTTATTTTTCACTATTTTATTCCTATTTAATTTTCCATCATTACAACACTCTTCCGAACTTTGATTGCATTTATTATCGGTTATTATCTTTGAATTTTTTTTCTCTATACAGTCTTGAGGTTTGGAGGGTTCGGATTCAAAATTATTCTTTACGCTTATCGCATCATCATAAGATTCTCCCAAGTAAAAGATGCCGATATTTTCGAGAATTACTATTTTGGGTATTTGTTTATATTTCTCAATATAATCTTTGAACTGATCAATGGTATAAGAAATTATTTTTTCTATGAGTTGTTTCTGGTTTAACAGATGGCAATTTTTTATTTCTTTTAAATAAAGAAGTAACGTCTCTTCTGATCTAATTTTATCAAAAGCAGCACCCACTTTTTTTGAATCATCTTCAAATATACTAATATTTCCCTTTTCGCCATCGAAAGTTAGCCCGCGTAAAAGTGGGGGAATGGTTTCTATGTAGACATTTTTCATCTTTCTCCTCCGAGAAATAATATTAAAAAATTATTTAAAAGTTTATTTTTTGGTAAATAAGTTCAGGATGCCGACTGTCTATTCTCCTGCCAATTTCGCTATAGGTTACAATCCGCTCTTTAAGTGATTTGTCCTTTAACGGATTTCTATTATTAAACAAAGCATATTTTTCATCATAATTCGCCATTTTTTCATGGGCGATAAGTGCCCAGGTTGCTTCAATTAGATGAGCGAACTCTGGTCTTAGAATTATAGGGTAATTAAAATATTGTCGTGGGCTGTTTATATCCACACCGCTTATTTCCATAAACTCATATTTTCCGCAGAGTCTCTGCAAACCTAAAAGCTGTTTAAGAGTATTGCGCGGGGGCATATAAGTAATTGCCTTGAAACCTATTTTCTTTAATTCAGGAATCAGTACCTCTAAAAAATCATCCTCAAACTTTTCAGCCCTCTTATCACCTGTGGGTGAATCAGTCACGTCTCCTAAATAAGCATAAGCAGGGATGGCATTTATAGAATGACTGAACTTTACAGCCTCATATACAGATATGCACTCATCATTATCAGGTTGAATAAAAATTTTATCTAAAAAGGAGCTTTTTAATATTCCTAAAAGGTCATATAAATGAAATTGGTTATTTTCATTCAAGAGAAATTTTTTAATCTTTTCGGAAAGTACTATATTAAGATTATCTTTTAAAAATGAAATAAGTTTTTCCCCTTTTCCCGCTTTTTGAATAATTTTTTTAGCAAAGGCATAAAGAATATGACGTTCGGTAATGCTCCCGCCTTCTTTCGCCTGGGAAATATCGTAAACCTCTTTTTTAAAATCAATTTCGTCTATCCCGTAATTTTTAATTAAATTATTTAGTTTAGCCAGTATTTTTTTATTTCTCTTATTCCGGGCACCCTGTATCGGATTTAAAAATTTCTTAGCTTCTGGTAAGTTTGATTCCGGAATTCCATGGATAGCAATATAACCTATATTTTTAGAATCCGGGTTATTAAGTTTTTTTCCTTCAATTATGGTTCCGGAAAAATTGACTCGTAATTCAAATCCTACAGTTGAGGCAATTTCAATTATCTTGCATGCCTCTATCAGCTCCTTACAACCGGAAACAGAATCATGGTCCATAATCCCTACAGCTTGAAGACCGGCCTTCCAGGCTAAATAAGCAGCCATTGAAGGTGAATAAGGACTAAAGGAATAGATAGTATGTACGTGATTATTTACTTCTTCTGTCTTTTTAAACTGTTCTTTTTCTATTTCTATTAATTTATAGATTTTTTCTAATCCATAAAGTCTGGATTTTTTATTTTTACTATTTATTTCCTGAATAATTTTATCCTTCATCTTTTTATCTCGAACTAATTTTAATCTTCAATAAAAATCTTATATCCCAAATTTATTTCTCCTTATCTGCTCAGTTGTAGACTGATCAGTTGTCACTTGATGCCCCTCCAAAGGATAAAGTCGCTCATGAATCGCATCAATAATCCATTCTTTCTGGGGAAAGAAACTAGATTCCATTTCTGCGGCCGGAGTAATCCAGTTACGGGAACCAACAACTACTACCGGACCATCCAGATAGTCAAAAATAAATTGAGAAATATTTGAAGCAATGGTATGTAGAAAAGAACCACGTTCACAGGCATCAGAGACAAGCACTAATTTTCCGGTTTTCTTTACAGATTTAATAATTAATTCATAGTTTAAGGGATTAATAAATCTTAAATCGATTACTTCTGTGGAAATTTTATATTTCTTTTCGAGTTCTTCTGCTGCTTCAAGCCCCTTATAGAGGGCTGCACCTACAGCAAGAATAGTAATATCTTTTCCTTCTTTCCTAATTATTGGTTCACCTTCCGGTACTTCGTAATAATCTTCGGGAACTCCGGTGGAAACAAATAATTCTCCTATATCGTAAAGTCTTTGACTTTCAAAAAATACTACCGGATCTGTACCGTGTAAGGCGAGATTTAACATTCCTTTTGCATCATAAGGCGTGGCCGGAAACATGACTTTAAGACCAGGGATATGAGCAAGCAGGCTAGTCCAGTCTTGAGAATGCTGGGCACCATATTTATTCCCTACTGATACTCGAATGGTAAGTGGCATAGTAAGAACACCTGCTGACATTGACTGCCATTTAGACACTTGATTGAAAATTTCATCTCCTGCCCGTCCGATAAAATCACTATACATCAGCTCTACCACAGCACGGCCACCGCTTAAGGCATACCCTGCACCTGAGCCGACAATGGCTCCTTCAGAAATAGGCGTATTGAATAATCGATGATAGGGGAGAGCTTCGGTTAAGCCTCGATATACCGCAAATGCCCCACCCCAGTCACGGTTTTCTTCTCCGTATGCAACCATAGTCGGATCTTCATAAAAACGATAGAGCATGGCCTCAAAGAGGGCATCGCGATAAGTAAAGATTTTTACTTTCGGGTGAATTTTACCATTTTCATCTAAAGCAAAACGAAATTTACGGGAAAGCGATTTAACCCGAGGGTTATCTTCTTTGGGGATAAGGACTTCTGGTGTTCGTTGTTCCATTCTATCTTTGTACTGGTGGGAAAACATTACTGATTCAATAAAATCAGCTTTAATTCTGGGTGAGATTTCAAGAGATGCCGCTAACTTCAGGGCTTTGGTAATTCTCAAAATCACTTCCTGTTTAAAGGCATCTACCTTGGTAGAGGTTATAATTTTATTTTTCTTAAGGTAATCCTCATATCCCTTAATACAATCAGCCTCTTGCCAGGCAGAAATTTCTTCTTTATTCCTATAAGATGATGCATCTGATGGTGAATGCCCGGAAATTCGATAAGTGATGGTATCCAGAAGAACCGGACCATTTCCTTGAAGAAGAATTTTTTTCTTTCTGGCAATAGCATCGGCCACTGCCAAAGGATTATAACCGTCAACCCTTTCGGCATGCAGGTTTTCAGGGTTTACCCCTGCCCCTACCCGGGCAAGAATTTTATAGCCCATAGTTTCACCTGAGGTTTGGCCACCCATGCCATAGAAATTATTAAAGAAATTAAATAGAATAGGAGGAGCACCCCCAATATCTCTATCCCAAAGTGTGCGGTATTGATCCATTGATGCTAACATAATTGCTTCCCAGACCGGACCACAACCCATAGAACCATCACCGATATTACAGATTACCATACCTGGCTTTCGATTAATTCTTTTAAAAAGAGCAGCACCTACCGAAATATCCGCTGCCCCTCCCACAATAGCATTATTGGGCATACTGCCAAAGGGTGCAAAAAAAACGTGCATCGAACCACCCAAACCCTGATTAAAACCGTTAGCCCGTCCAAATATCTCTGCCAGAACTCCGTAGAGTACAAAATCTTGAGCAAGTGATTTAATATTGCCTTTATGTTCCTTTTCTACTACTTTTAAGCAGGCTCCTTCCATATAAGATTTCATGATCTTAAGAAGTTCATTCTCCTCTAATTCATCTATGGCGGAAAAACATTTGGCTAAAATTTCTCCGTGGCTGCGATGAGAACCGAAAATAAAATCTTTAACCCCCAGATGTACGCACTGGCCCACCGCAGACGATTCCTGACCGATAGATAGATGAGCAGGTCCTAAGTGGTTGTATTCAATTCCCTCATAGGATCCTTGGATTTTTATAGAATTAAGCATGGATTCAAATTCTCGGATTATAAACATATCATAGTAAATTTTAAGTAGTTTTTCTTCTCCATACTTCTTTATCTCTTTTTTTATATCAGGTTCGTACTGATTTATAGGAATGTCCTTTATTTTTAAGATCTGTGGTTTTCTAACTTCTTTAGGGTCAATAAAAATAGATTTAGGCACAAGCTTCTCCTTTCTACTAAAATATTTTGCTATTTTCTAATAAAGATAAAATCACATATTTTTCTCTATTATGGTAATTTTATATCTGTCAAATTAAAATCAGCTATTAGCTTATTAAGTTCCTGCAGGAATTTAGCTGCCGGAGCACCATCTACTGCTCGGTGATCAAAGGTGAGAGAAAAACCGATATGTGGAATAAACTTTATTTCATTCTCTTTCATCACTGGTTTAAGAGTAATACTGCCTATACCCAGAATTGCCACCTGAGGAACATTTAAAATAGGTGTAAAACTTTCAATCCCCATGGTTCCGAGATTGGTTACCGTAAAAGTCCCTCCGTTCAGTTCGTCCGGCAAGATAGTTTCCTCTTGACAGGCAGTACTTAATCGTCTTGCTTCTTTGGAAATTTCTTTTAAGGATAAGAGGTGGGCATTATGGACTATTGGCACCATAAGTCCTCGCGGTGAGTCTACGGCAAATCCCAGATGCACCTGTTCAAATTCAAGTATCTTATCTTTAAGGAAATGAGCATTCATGTTTTTAAATTTGGGAAGAATATTTGCGACAGTATACAGTAGAAAATCATTAATATTAATTTTTCTTAACCCTTCCATTTGAGGACTGGATTTTAACGATTCCCGACAAGCCAATAAATTAGAAGCATCGGCTGAGGTATTCAGGGTGAGTTGAGCAGTACTTTGTAGTGATGTAAGCATCCGTTCAGAGATAATCTTCCGCACTCCTTCTACCTTAATCTCTTTAACCGGTCCCAAAAAAATCTCACTAATCGTACTTGAAATAAGCGGTTCACCTTCAGATATTACTTTTTCTATATCCTTTTTTATGATCCTTCCTCCCGGCCCTGAACCGACAAGCCTGGAAAAATCAATTCCTTTTTTTTCTGCAAAGCGTCGAGCAAGCGGAGATATGGGTATTAAGCCGTCTCCAAGAGAAGGTTTTGTTTTTTGAGTAAATTCCTCCGGAGATATGGTTTTTTTATTTTCTTCATACTCGTCTTCTAAAACAGAGATAGATGTCTTGGGAATAAGGTGGTCAATCTTTTCTCCTGATTGTCCGATTATAGCAATGGTGTTAAGGACTGGTACATCGTCTCCCTCTTCAAAAAAGATTTTTAGTATTGTTCCTGTTTCCGGAGCTACTACTTCAAAGACTGCTTTATCGGTTTCCACTTCACAGATAGGTTCTTCAGCTTTTACTTTATCTCCCTCTTTTTTATTCCATTTGATAATAAGACAGGATCCAACAGATTGTCCTTGTTTGGGCATAAGTACGGGTATAGCCATTTTTAAATCCTCCTTAATAGACTTTTTAATTTTTCTCTACAACCTATAAATAAGATAAATATTTGGCGTTTTTAAAATAAATATTTTACGTTTAATTACTCTCTGTCCTCATTCTTCAGGTAAGTACTTCTTGATATTAAAGGATTTTCTGATTATCCTTCTGCCTTCAGCAAATGATTTAATTTGCCCCATAGATTTTGCCTGAATCATTAGATTCCCAATGGCAGTTGCTTCAACCAGTCCTGCAAAAACAGGCACACCCGTTACCTTAGCAACAAGCTGACACAGAAGCCCGTTTCGGCTTCCTCCTCCTATAATATATATCTCTTTGATAGATCTACCGGTAACCTCTTCTATCGTTTTAATAGTCTCAGCATATTTATCTGCCAAACTTTCGATAACTCCTCTTACAATTTCTGCTGGTGTTTCAGGAATTTTTTGCCCTGTTTCCTGGCAATAAGCTTTTATTCTATCTGGCATATTATCATCGATTAAACCGGGCTTTAAGAATTTTGAGTCATCAGGGTCAATCCTAAAATTTGCAGGACCATATTTTAAGGCTATTTCAGTCAGCTCATCATAAGAATATGGCTCTGCATTCTCATCCCAGAATTTTTTACACTCCTGAATAATCCAGAACCCAGTGACATTCTTTAAAAATCTGAAACCACCGTCAGCAGAACCCTCATTAGTAAAATTATATTTAAAACTCATTTCGTTAATAATTGGTTCAGGAGTTTCTATCCCTAATAAAGACCAGGTCCCTGAACTAATATAGGCATAATTAGTATTATCCTCAACTGGAACAGCTGCAACTGCAGAACCGGTATCATGGCAGGCAGGAGCAATAATCACTGCTTTTGAATCAGCCCCAATCTCCCGCGCAATTGCCGGTAAAAGTTTGCCGATTTTTGTCCCAGGCATAATTATTTCTCCAAATATCTCCTTTTTAAATCCAAGTTTATTCATTATCTTTATCGACCAGTCCCTTTCTATAGGATTATAGAGCTGTGTAGTAGTGGCAATTGAATATTCATTTTTTATCATTCCAGTTAACCAGTAGTTTAAAAGATCGGGAATGGTCAGGAAATGTTTTGCATTTCCAAAAACTTGAGGTTTGCTCTTTGCAAATGAGTATAATTGGTAAATAGTATTAATCTGCATAAATTGGATGCCGGTCTCGGTAAATATTTCTTTTTTGGGTATTATCTTAAAAATCTTCTTCATTATATTATCTGTTCTTTTGTCTCGATAGTGGTAAGGATTTCCCAGAAGATCGCCATCACCATCTAAAAGAACATAATCAACTCCCCAGGTATCAATGCCAATACTCACTATCTGATTGGGATATTTTTTAAAAGCTTTCTTTAAACCTTTCTTTATCTCATTGAATATTCCCAGAATATCCCAAAAAATACTATCTTTAATCCTTACTAAATTATTGGGGAAACGATGTATTATCTCCATTTTTGATAAATCCCCAACAATTACTCTCACACTCTCTGCTCCTAGATCAATCGCTATAAACTTTTCCATTGTATAACCCCTTTTGATTTAGTCACAAACAAAGCAAAAATTGATTATCTTTTTTTATAGAATTTTATTTAAGCAATAGATTATATATTTTTTTTAAATAGATTTTGCCGGTATTTTTCATCGGGTCTTTCAGATATATGTGTTACCATATCCCCAGAAAGGGTATTTATTCCACCCGCTATCAATGCCCCAAAACGAATTTCAGCTGCCTTATTAGCAGTTAAGGTAATATTTTCTACTTCAGTTGGGGTGGATCCTAAAGCAACAAATCCATGGTTCTGAACATAAATAGATTTAGGATTTTCTCCGTATTTATCTAAAAATATTTCAATTTCTTTTTTTGTTCTTTGGGCAAGTTTAACCCCTGGATCTGTATAAGTAATAAAGACTGATTCTTTTCCCAACAGAACAATTTCATCTGGATAAATTCTCCCTTTCAGATTCTCCGGAAAACTCTTTGAACAGGTCAATCTGTTTACTGCTACAGGATGAGTATGGCCAACAAAATTTACTCCCTCCAGATTAAGGCAAATAGCATGCAATAGAGTTTCTACAGAGGGGCTTACTTCACACTTTTTATCCACCTTAGCTTTTTCAAAAATGTTATTAATATCTTCAGCATTAGGATTCTCCATATTTATAAGCTGCATAATCGGTTCAAAATAAACCTGAATAAAATCATTCTCGGTTACAGTTGCAAGTTGGGTCCCGCTTGCTTTTATATAAAAACTATTAGCACTATCTTTAACCTCAACTTTAGCCGAAGTATTCCCTTCTCCAATAATTGCAAGTTGATAGTTTTCTCTCCCAAGATTATTAGAAAGTTTTACCAGTTCGCCTAAAATTTTACTTCTAATACCCGGTTTATTTATCATTTTTTTCTCCTCTATTGAGTCTCTTGCCTCTAAGTTAAAAGTTAAATCTAAAAAGTTAAAATTATCTTTTTTACTTTTACTTTTAACCTATCTTTCTTTTTCAATCCATATGAAAAACCTCTTCCAAGGAGGCAGTAACCGGGGAATTATCCGGATTGGTTTCCATAATATCTTTCATATAATCCCACCATTTTTTCATTAGCTCTTTCGAAGGAAGCTCTTCAACTATATTATTATCTTTTAATTTTTGCACCGCAAAAAGAGTAAGTGTTTCCTTATCAAGAAATATGGAATAATCATAAATTCCCGCCCTGGACAGTTTTTCTTTAAGTTCAGGCCAGATTTCATCATGTCTTTTTTTATACTCTACTTCGTATCCCACTTTTAATTTCATTTTAAAGGCTACTCTTTTCATTAATCTGCTCCTAAAACTATTTTTTAACCTTACCAAAACTATTTTTAGGTTTTAACCTTTCAATTAATTGAGGAAGCATAATTGCTAAAATTAATAATAACCCTATAATAATAGTCATTACCTTGCCAGGTATATTAATTAGTCCCATTCCGAATTTAAGATACCCAATTATAAAAATGGAAATAATTACCCCAATAATATTCCCTTTGCCCCCGGTAATAGCTACTCCGCCCAGCACAACTGTGGTGATAATTTCAAGCTCCCAGCCACTAGCAATATTCGGACGTGTACTTCCAATCCGCGAAGTAAGCAAGATTGAAGCTAATCCTGAACAAAGACCGGTAACTGTAAAGATAATAAGACGTATTCTGTTTACAGGTATCCCTGAAAACCGAGCAGCAGTAAAATTATTTCCAATTGCAAATACCTTCCGTCCTATAGTAGTTTTATGCAAAATTATGCCAAAAATTATTGCAAGTATAAAAAAAAGGACCAATTCAAAAGGAATCATAGTATTCCCAATGTATCCCTGCCCAAAGTAAGCAAAAGATATCGGGTATTTAGTATATGCCTTGTCTCCGAGAATTACATAAGTAATCCCCCTAAATAAAGACATACTCCCCAGAGTAACAGCAATCGCAGGAATCCCAAGTTTTGTTATAATAAAACCATTTAAAAAACCTGCCATTGAACCTGAAAAAAGTCCTATTACGACCAACCCAAAAGTATTAACTCCGGCTTGGGAGGCCATACCCATAAAAACCGAAGATAAAGCTATAATAGAGGCAACAGAAATGTCAATATCACCACATATGATCACGAACACCATGGGAAGAGCGATTATGGCTTTTTCTATAAAATTAAAAGTTGTGTTCATAAGATTGGTATAATCTAAAAAATAGGGAGATAAATTAGAATTTATTATTACAACTGTAATAAAAATAAAAAGGAGAATGACTTCCCACTGCCACACAATATTTAGCGAGGAAATTTTTTTGATTTTTTTAATGTCAAGAACACCATTTTCTTTATTCATTGAAACTTCTCTTTCTTAGCATCAGTTGCTGATTGCGTTTATCTATAACCGTATTTATTATAATTGCAAAAAGTATTATGAAGCCCTGAATCGCCATCTGCCAGAAGGGCGAAACATTAATCATAGTTAGAGCATTATAAACAATTCCCATGAAAAAGGCTCCCAGCACAACACCGCTAATCGTCCCGGAACCACCGGTAATACTTACCCCTCCAATTACACAGGCCGCAATAGTCTGAAATTCGAAACCGATAGCAGTTTCGCTTTGAGCAGCGGCATAACGGGCAACCCAGAGAAATCCCGCAAGACCAGTAATTCCTCCGCATAAGGTAAAGACAATATATTGAATTTTCTTCAGGTTAATGCCCACATATTGAGAGGCTATCTTATTGCTGCCTACTCCGTAGATTTCTCTTCCAGTTCTAGTTAAATTTAAAAAAATAAAAAATAATATTACTATTAGTATCGATATACTTATAAGACTGGATATACCCAAAAAACTACTTCTGGGAAACCCTCGAAAAGCCTCGGTCATCTCATGAGCACTCACCCAGGTTCCTTTGCAAAGAACGAATACCAATCCTCTATATATGCTCATAGTTCCAAGAGTAGTTATGATAGGTGGAATTTTAGCCTGGGAAACCAACAAGCCATTTATCGAACCAAGCAGGAGTCCGATGGCTATTGAAATAAAAATAATCATAAAGATAGGAATTCCAGGGTGATATTGATTTAAAAGTGCCACACTCATACCGCTTAAAGCGATACTGGAACCGACAGATAAATCTATGCCCCCCGTAACAATAATCATAAGTTGCCCAATGGCAACCATAGACAGAATAGCAGTATCATTAAAAATATCAACAAAGTTATTAACATATAAAAAGCTGGGGGTTCTCAAACTAACCCCCAATATTATAAATAAAATAAAAATAAAAAGATTAAATTCTCTTTTCCTAAATAAATCCCTCATTTTAGAATTGCCTCACTTTGAAATACTGCCAATTGCAGCTCTAATTATTTTTTTAGAATTTGCTTCTTCGCGAGTAAATTTAGCAGTTATAACCCCCTCATGCATTACTATAACATTATTAGACATACCAAGAATCTCAGGAAGTTCAGAAGAAATAAGGATTATTGCTATGCCCTTTTTTGCGAGTTCAGAAATAAAATTATGTACAGTAGCTTTGGTTGCTACATCGATTCCTTTGGTTGGCTCATCCAGAATTAATATTCGTGGTTTAGTGGCAATCCATTTTGCTAAAACTACCTTCTGTTGATTGCCTCCTGAGAGGTCTTCTACCAACTGTTCCCAGCTTGAAGCTTTTATTTCTATATATCTCCCATATTCATCAGTAATTTCAAATTCTCTATTACGATCCAAGAAAATATATCTGCCTATTCCGTCTATTATCGGCAGGGTAATATTCTCCCGAATATTCATAGCTAAAATAGCACCTTGTATCTGTCGGTCTTCGGGGAGATAAGCAAGACCGAAATTCATTGCATCAGAAGGATTGGTAATATTAATTTTTTCTCCATTAATAAAAACATCTCCTGAGGTCTTCGCATCAATTCCAAAAATGGTTTGCATTACTTCTGACCTTCCCGCTCCCACCAAACCAAAAAATCCCAGTATCTCCCCTTTGTGTAAGTCAAAAGATATGTTTTTAAATACGCCTATCTTGGTAAGATTTTCAACCTTCAGGGTAATGTTACCTTGCTCTGCTTCTAATTTCGGATACATCTGTTCAAGACTACGACCAATCACCATTTGCACAATTTTATCTACGGTAATATCGGCAATCGTCCCTTCACCGATATACTTCCCATCTCTCAGTACGGTAAAATAATCCGCAATTTCAAAAACCTCTTCAAATTTATGAGAAATAAAGATAACGGCTTTTCCTTCTGATTTCAATTTTCTAATAATTTTATATAAATACTCAACTTCCCTAAGAGTAAGAGCAGAAGTTGGCTCATCCATAATTACTATTTTTGCATCCAGTGAGAGTGCTTTGGCAATTTCCACCATATGTCTTTGAGCTACACTTAGATTTCTTACTTTGGTATCAGGACGAATATCCAATTCAAGCTTATCAAGAAGTATCTGGGTTTTATCTTTCATCTCTCTCCAAGAAAGCAGACCGTTGGATTTATTTCTAATATGATGGCCCATGAATATATTTTCAATAATAGAGAGATCGGGGAACATTGTAGCCTCCTGGTGTATGGCGGATATCCCAGCTTTTTGCGAGACTTGGGGAGATGGAAATTGAGTAGGTTTATCGTTAAGAATAATAGTACCAGCGGTAGGTTGATATACACCGGTTAAAATCTTCACTAGGGTAGATTTCCCAGCACCATTCTCACCTATAAGAGCATGCACTTCAGCAGTTCTTATTTGAAAATCTACTCCATCAAGTGCTTTAACACCATAAAAATATTTTTTAATCCCCTTCATTTTAATAATGCAATTATTCATTAAATTAAAATTCCTCTTTTGTTTTGAGGTATTTATAAGTAAAGCGGGATATAATTAACCCCGCTTTACCAAACAGATTTTTTTAATTCTAATAGCAAGCCATTAGTAGATCTCAGCAAATTTATCTATATTATCTTTTTCAAATATATATGGCTCGCCCATTACTGCTTCGTTACCTTCACCTATTTTAATTTCTCCCATTCTGCCGACCTTCATTACTTCGCCTTCTTTACCTTGAAATTCACCCTTAATCAATTTATAGGCAATGTAAGTTGATGAATATCCTAAATCAATGGGGTTCCAAAGAGACATTTGTCGGCAAGTGCCATTTTTGATATATTGCTTCATTTCAGATGGTAAACCAAGACCGGTGAGTTCAATCTTTCCTGATTTTCCAGCATCTTCCAACGCCTTCCCAGTTGCCGCGATACCAACAGTTGTAGGGGAAATAATCCCTCTTAAATTAGGGTAAGATTTAAATAACCCCGTTGCTTCCCGGTAACTCTTGTCCGAAAGATCATCGCCATATACCACTGAAACCAAACTCATATCTTTGTAAGCAGGTTCTTTCAGTTCTTCTTTCATCCATTCAATCCAGGTGTTTTGGTTGGTAGCTTGAGAAGAAGCACTTAAAATAGCAATTTCACCCTTGTAGTCAATTAAATTTGCCAACATTTTTACCTGGCTTCTGCCAATAAACTCACTGCTGGAAGGAGCTAAGTGAAGTATTCGTCCTTCTGGTGCAATTCCTGAATCAAAAGAAATTACTGTAATTCCGCTCTGCATTGCTCTTTTACAAACAGGAACCAGGGCATCTACATCATTTGCTGAAATGACAATTGCATTTACTTTTTGAGCAATAAGCGAGTCAATAATTTCTATCTGACCCTCGGCAGTTGGTGTGGTGGGTCCTTGAAAAATAAATTCAACTCCGCCAAGTTCTTTCGATGCTTCTAAACCTCCATCTCTACAAGCTTCAAAAAAAGCATTCCCCAAGTTTTTAACTAACATAGCAATTCGGACATTTCCTTGTGCTCCTACAAAAGAAACCACAGATGCGATAAGAATTGCGATTAAAAGTATCATCAGTATCAATTTTTGTTTTTTCATTTTATTTACCTCCTTTTTTAGATAAAATGAAAACTATTTGATAATATCTTATCTAATTTTTATCTTTTTGTCAATATATATTATCAAGATGTTTTCATAATATTGACTTTATTTTCATTATATAATATAATATTAACCAGTTAAAACCGATACAATATTATAAATAAAACTTGTTAATTATTAATAAATAAGGAGAAATAGTATATGAGTAAAGCAGAACGACTTGAAAAAATGTTAGATATAATCCAAAATAGTAATTTTATCTCTCCGGTAGAACTTGCTGAAAAAATGAATGTTTCCCTGGTTACCATCAGGAGAGATCTAAAAAAATTAGCAGACCAAAAATCTATAATAAAAGAGTACAACACCATTAAAATAGCTCGGGATTACGATAAAAGGTTTCATGAAAGACTTAATGCTAATCTCGAACAAAAAAGAATTATAGCAGAATTAGCCAAAAGATTTGTTCAATCAGGAGATACGATTTTTTTAGATACCAGCACAACCTGCTACGAATTTGCCCGTACATTAGCCCTCTCCTCTCATAACCTGCATATTATAACCAATAATATATATATGGCAGTTGAGTTGATGAGTATTTATAAAATAGATTTGGTTCTTGTTGGAGGCAATATAAGACACGGCTACTTCTCAACCATTGGTCCACTCGCAGAAAAAATGTTATCAAATATAAAGGTTACTAAATTCTTTTTCTCCTGCACGATGTTAGATACAAGAGGTATCTATGAATCGAGTGTTCTGGAAGGGAATATTAAGGTAAAGATGTTCGAAAATTCCAGGCTTCATTATCTTCTGGTAGATTCCAGTAAATTTGATAAGGCATCAGTCTTCAGGACAACTGGCATTGAAAACGTAGATGCGATTATAACGGACAAACCATTGCCAAATGAATATCTCGATATATTGAAAGATAAGAATATCGAGATTATTACTCCTCTGAAAATGGATTAATTGATTGAACAATCAAATTTATTTTTTTATATATTTTCTTATAATATATCCTCTTTTTTTTCAACCGACTATTCCCTCGTCTAAAACATCTGACTCCTCCTACTTCCTACCATATAACGGACCAAAGTTATTACAGGCTCTAAAGTCTGCTCCTTCTAAATCAGAGGTACCGAAAGAAGCCCAGGCTTTCGGTCTGAATATCTGCTCTTCTGGGACATTATGCATAGCTACCGGTATCCTGAGCATAGAAGATAAAGTAATCAGATCTTTTCCGATATGACCATAACTGATCGCTCCATGGTTAGCTCCCCAGTTATTCATCACCGAATAGACATCTCTAAAAGCTCCTTTGCCGGTTAGGATAGGGGCAAACCAGGTAGTAGGCCAGGTGGGATCAGTGCGCTCATCTAAAATGTGATGGATTTCGGGAGAGAGCTCTACAGTATAACCTTCGGCAATCTGGATTACCGGCCCTAAACCTTTAATAAGATTTATTCTTACCATAGTGACTGGCATAACTCCTTTGGTATAGAATGTAGAGGAATATCCTCCTCCCCGGAAGTATTCTAAATTAGCCGGACTCCATTTAGTGTTTTGCAGGCACCTTCTTACTTCTTCTTCGGTTATCTCCCAGAAGGATTTCATGATCGATTTTCCATCTTCCTTCTGTTGGCCGGTAGCATCCAGGGTGGTAGCACCGGAATTAATTAGATGGAGAATACCGTTTTTAGCTATCCCGGTTAATTCTTTTCCGGTTACCCTCTTTACAGCCTCAGGACTCCAGTAGGTTCTGATGTCGGAAAAGATTTGAGCTGTATCGGTTAAAAGGTGACCAAATAACATAGAGATTCCGTTTAGACTATCGTTTTCGGTGGCAAAGATAAAGGCTTCCCTTATCCCGTTCCAATCAAAGGAGGTGTTTAAGATAGTCTCCATAAAGTCTCCGTTGGGAAAGTGGTCGGTCCACTGCCTTTGTCCCTGAAATC
>Ga0268280_1001254_pt1 | contig 17562 bp, 17 predicted proteins | sample saktaG_9_FD_190139 | JGI IMG/M metagenome (GOLD analysis project Ga0268280, IMG submission 190139) | Saline water microbial communities from Sakinaw Lake, British Columbia, Canada - sak_2011_5_24_40m | ecosystem: Environmental > Aquatic > Non-marine Saline and Alkaline > Saline ... | reverse complement strand
CGCCTTGGCATCCTGTAATAGCGTGGTAATGTCTTTAAAGATTATGCCTTCTTTGGGGAATCCCGGAATATCGCGGACATGTTTCTTCAGATCTATCATTTAACCCACCACCACTTTTGGCTTATCTTTGAAAGACCCTTCCTTCTCCTGCTGGACCATCATCTCGCGGATCTTCTTCATGGCAGCCGACTCTATCTGGCGCACCCTCTCCCTCGTTATCCCGAAATGCTTGGCGGTATCTCTTAAGGTATGCGGCACCCCGTCCTTCAAGCCAAAACGCAGACTCAATATCTTACGCTCGCGCTTCGACATCTTTTCGAGAAGCCCTTTGATCCTCTCCTGCATCAGGAAATTGGAGAGGCCATCGACCGCAGAGATTATGCTCTCGTCCTCTATCAGGTTCATGAACTCGGTCGTCCCCTCTTCGCCTATGGGAGCGTTGAGGCTCGAGATCCCGGTCATCATCTTATGCAATAGCTTCACCCTCTTCATCGGAAGGCGCATCTTCTTCGATATCTCGGCAAGTCTGGGCTTTCTCTTTAATGCGCTCGTAAGGTGTTCAGTCGTCTTCTTAAAACGTGACATCATCTCGGTAATGTAGACGGGGATCCTCACCGTCTTGCCCTGGTTCGCAATGGAGCGCGATATGTACTGACGTATCCACCATGCGGCGTACGTTGAGAACCTGTAGCCTCTCTTGTGGTTGAACTTTTCAACCGCCTTCATGAGGCCCATATTCCCCTCTTCGATCAAGTCGAGTATCGACACACCAAGGCCGGAATAGCGCTTCGCTATATTTATGACGAGCCTTAAATTCGACTGTATCATCTTAGCCCGAGCCAGTTTATCGCCCCTCTTTATCTTCTTGGCAAGGTCCACCTCTTCTTCTGCCGTCAGAAGAGCGATATTTTTTATGTCCTTTAAGTACGATCTTATTGGATCCATGGGAATCCTTATTTTTTGCTTTCGATAGCCGCCTGTGCCGCCGCCAGACGCGCGATCGGAACCCTGAATGGAGAACAGCTCACGTAGTTCATCCCCACCCTGTGGCAGAACTTAACGCTGTCCGGATCTCCGCCGTGCTCACCGCATATGCCGACCTTTAGGTCTTTGCGCACCTTCCGGCCGCGGTCTATACCTATCTTTATCAGCTCGCCTATTCCGTCCTGGTCTATCGTCTGGAACGGATCGGCGGGCAGTATCTTCGAATTGATGTAGTCGGGTAGGAAACTTCCGATATCATCGCGGCTGAACCCGAATCCCATCTGCGTAAGGTCGTTGGTGCCGAACGAGAAAAATTCGGCAGTCTTTGCCATCTCGCCCGCCTGTAGAGCTGCGCGAGGTATCTCTATCATCGTCCCATACATGAAGTCCAGCTTCTTAAGCCCGAACTTCGCAAGGACCTCTTTATATACTTTATCCACAATCACCTTCTGGTGATCAAGCTCCGCTTTGGCGCAGGTCACCGGCACCATTATCTCAGGCTTTGCTTTCCCACCGGCTTTTATGATCTCTGCGGCAGCTTCCAATATGGCCCTCACCTGCATCTCGGTGATCTCCGGATACGTGATACCTAAACGTACACCTCGATGCCCCAACATCGGATTATTCTCGGCAAGGATCTCAGCGCGCTTATGAAGCTCGCTCATATCTACGCCCAGTTCTTCGGCAAGAGCCTTCAGCTTATCTTCGCTATGCGGCACGAACTCATGCAGAGGCGGGTCGAGCAATCTTATTGTGACAGGATAACCTTTCATCGCCTCAATGGTAGCCTTCATGTCGCTCTTAACGAACGGGAAGAGCTCGTCCAATGCGACGCGCCTCTCAGCAACCGTTTTAGACATGATCATCTTGCGTAAAAGGAATAGCGGCTTATCGCTGCCCTCTCCGTAGAACATATGCTCCGTCCTGAAGAGGCCTATTCCCTCGGCGCCGAACTTCAGCGCCTGGGCGGCATCTTTGGGAGTGTCGGCATTTGTTCGGACATTCATCGTTCGCATTTTATCCACGAGTTTCATAAGCTCGGTATAAGATTTATTCTCATCGATATTTATGTCGACTAAAGGAAGCTTGCCCTGATAGACAAGCCCCGTAGTCCCGTTCAAACATATCCAGTCGCCCTCTTTCACAACGGCGCCCTTCTTCGTTTTAAGAGACTTCTCGTCATCGCCGATCTCCATGTCGCTGCATCCGACGATACAGCATTTGCCCCATCCGCGCGCAACTAGTGCGGCGTGAGAAGTCATGCCGCCTTTAGATGTAAGGATGGCCTGGGCTTTATGCATACCGTCAACGTCTTCAGGCGAAGTCTCTTCGCGGACCAATATTACTTTTTCTCCCCTGGCTGCCCACTCGACAGCGTCCTTGGACGTGAATACCGCTCTGCCGACCGCTCCGCCCGGACCTGCGGGTAGACCCTTGGCTATCGGAGGCGTAGCGCGCTCCGCCTTAGGATCTATCATGGGAAGCAATAATTCAACGAGCTGATTTGGCGCTACTCGCATCACAGCCGTCTTGGCATCTATCAGTTTCTCTTTATACATATCTATCGCCATGCGGACCGCGGAGACGCCGTTACGTTTTCCGACGCGGCACTGCAGCATAAAGAGCGTGCCCTTTTCGATGGTGAACTCAATATCCTGCATGTCATGATAATGTTTCTCAAGTCTGAGCCTGATGCTATCGAGCTCTTTATAGAGTTTTGGCATTATCTTATTCAGCGTGTCGAGGGACCTGCTCTGATCGTTCTTTGAATAATCATTTATCGGTGACGGTGTACGTATGCCGGCCACGACGTCTTCGCCCTGGGCGTTGACTAAATATTCACCGTAAAACTGGTTCTCGCCATTTCCCGGGTTGCGGCTAAAAGCAACTCCTGTGGCGCAATCGTCGCCTCTATTTCCGAAGACCATCGACTGCACAGTGACTGCGGTGCCCCACTCGTCGGGAATCTTTTCGATGCGGCGATACTCTATGGCGCGCTTTCCGTTCCAGCTTGCGAATACGGCTCCGACGCTTCCCCACACCTGCTCATCGGCGTCATCGGGAAAAGGTTTTCCCAAAACATCTTTAACTGTCTTTTTAAAATCGGCTACAAGAGCTTTTAAATCCTTAGCCGTTAAATCGGTATCCGATTTGTATCCCTTTGAATGTTTGACCGCTTCCAATTTCTCGTCGAGGACCTTTCGTATACCCTTGCCTCCCTTAGGCTCAATGCCGGCGGCTTTCTCCATAACGACATCGGAATACATCATGATGAGGCGGCGGTAGGCGTCATACGCAAATCTTTCATTACCCGTCTGTTCGATAAGGCCCACTATCGTTTTCTCTGTCAAGCCCGCGTTCAATATGGTTTCCATCATACCGGGCATCGACTTGCGCGCGCCGCTTCTTATAGAGACAAGTAGAGGGTCTTTAGCATCACCAAATTTTTTGCCCATAAGCTTCTCTATCTTAATAAGCGCCGCATTTACCTGCGCTTTAAGCTCTTTAGGATATGATCTTCCGTTCTTATAATAGTAGACACATACATCTGTAGTTATCGTGAATCCCGGAGGTACCGGTAATTTTAATTTAGGATGACCTGCCATCTCCGCCAAATTGGCGCCCTTGCCCCCGAGAAGATTCTTCATCGATTCGTTTCCATCGGCCTTCCCACCGCCGAAGGAGTAAACGTACTTCTTAGCTTTACCACCCATCTTTACTGCCGCTCCCTTCCTTTTTTTAACTCTTTAACTTCTCTACCATATATTCTTTAATCCTGGCGACTTCGATCCTCTCCTGGACCATCGTGTCACGGTCACGGACTGTGACCTTATTGTCGCTCAAACTATCGACATCTACGGTAATACAATAAGGCGTTCCTATTTCATCCTGCCTCCGATAGAGCCTACCTATCGAAGCGGTATCATCGTACATTGCTTTAAAATTCTTCTTTAACTCCCAGGTTATATCTTTTGCCAGCTTCACTATATCGGGCCTGTTCCTCAATAGCGGGAGCACGGCGGCCTTGATCGGCGCAAGAGACTTGTGAATGGCGAGACTGACCCTCTTCTCGTCCTTCACCTTCTCCTCTTTATATGAATCTACCAGGAACGCGAGGATCGAACGGTCTATCCCGCCCGAAGGCTCGATCACATAAGGTACATAGCGATCTTTCGTTTCATCGTCAAAAAACTCTAAATTCTGGCCGCTCAACTTCATATGCTGTTTAAGATCGAAGTCTGTCCTGTTGGCTATACCCTCGAGCTCGGACCAGCCGAACGGGAACTGATACTCTATATCCGTGCATGCCTTGGCATAATGGGCCAGTTCCGTCTTCGCGTGTTCACGCTTATTCAGATTCTCTTTTTTGATCCCCAGTTTCAGGTACCAGTTAAATCTTTCATCCACCCATTTATGGTACCAATCCTCATCCGTCCCCGGCTTTACGAAGAACTCTATCTCCATCTGCTCAAATTCTCTGGAACGGAAAGTGAAGTTGCCGGTGGTCACTTCATTGCGGAAGGACTTGCCGATCTGGGCGATGCCGAACGGGACACGTTTACGCATGGCGTTCACAACATTCGGAAAGTTGACAAATATGCCTTGAGCGGTCTCGGGCCTTAAGTATGTAAGGCTGCCGGACTCTTCAACAGGTCCGAGATGAGTTTTCAACATGAGATTGAACTGGCGCGCTTCTGTGATCTGGCCGCCGCATTCCGGGCACTTCTTATTTGAAGGGATATGCTCTATCTTGAAGCGCTTCTTGCAGGCCTTGCAATCAACTAAAGTATCCTCGAAGCTTGAAACGTGGCCGGAGGCCATCCATACGGAAGGATGCATCAGGATAGAGGCATCGAGACCCTCGACATCATCGCGTTCAAATACGTTCGAACGCCACCATGCCTCTTTAAGGTTCCTCTTAAGTTCAACTCCGAGCGGTCCATAGTCCCAGGTGCTTGCCAATCCGCCGTAGATCTCGCTCGACTGAAATATAAAGCCCCGCCTCTTACAAAGCGAGACTATCTTTTCCATTAGATCCGGTTGTGGTTGCATAATTATTGGTTATCCTAACATAAGGTCCGCTCAAAATCAAGGCAAAATGCTCCAACCTTCTTTGCCGATGAGCGGGACGAAGGTGCAGGCGCAGATATCGCTTGTCCTGATGGTGGGCCCCACCCTCTCTACCAATGTCAATACCTGCCCGAAGCCGCCGCGGTCAATGGGTATGATGAGCCTACCGCCATCTTTCAGTTGCTTCACAAGACTATCGGGGATAGATGGAGCGCCGGCGGTCACTACGATGCCATCATATGGCGCGAATTCACTCCACCCGAGAGTACCATCACCCACTTTGATATGGATATTCCTGTAACCGAGCGAGTTCAATACTCCGGACGCCTTATCCGCAAGAGCCTTAAATCTCTCTACGGAATAGACATCCCCTGCTATCTCTGCCAGGATCGACGCCTGATAACCACTGCCGGTGCCGATCTCCAAGACCTTCTCTCCACCCTTTAGCTTAAGACACTCGGTCATCAACGCTACCATGTACGGCTGGGATATAGTTTGGTCTTCACCTATCGGCAGAGGGTAATCATTGTAAGCGCTCTGCCTGAGATCTTCCGGCACAAACTCGTGCCTCGGCACTTTCCGGAAAGCTTCAAGGATAATCTTATCTGATATATTTCGCGGGATGAGCTGCTCGGTGACCATTGCGGCTTTCAGCTTATCGAGATCTATGGATATCGGGGTCTTCATCTACCCGCCATCCTGAAGAGGAAAGAGAGGAACCTTATCGTATCGAATATCGGCTTTATCTTGCTCGTCTCGCCCTGGTAGACGGTCTTGACAGGGACTGACTCTATCTTAAACCCATTCTTTGCCGCTTTTATAAGTATCTCAGACTCTATCTCAAAGTTCGAGAACTCAAACTTTATGCTCTCGAGGACATTCCTCTTTATCAGCTTGAATCCACACTGGGTGTCGGGAATGGTCTGCTTACACATCTTCGATATGATGCGCGACATCATCTTATTGGTGATCTTCCTTACTAGCGGCATAGAAGCGGTGTCGAGCATCCTGTTCCCTATCACTATATCGGCGCCGGTCTGGGCCATCTTATTAAAAAAGCTGTCCACATCATCGATCGCGTGCTGGCCGTCGCCGTCCATGACGAGGACCGCATCAAAGTTTTCTTTCAGGATACGATCGAAGCCCTCTATTAAAGACGCGCCCTTCCCTTTGTTCTTGTCGTGCGCGATGATCACGGCGCCCTGTAGGGCGGCTATATCTGCGGTCCTATCGGTCGAGCCGTCATCCACGACATAGACCGTAAGTCCGCGCGCCTTCAACTCTTTCGTGATGGCGCCGATGGTCCTGGATTCGTTATATGACGGTATTAGTATGCAGTTCTTCATGGCTCGGATTCCAGAAATTCCTGAAGACGTACCATTGTCCGGGATATCTCTTCACATAAGATTCTATTATCGGTAAGTATCTTTCCATAATGCCTTTAATTGCGCTCTCCTCATCAACCGCCGCGTCGGGAAATATGGGCTTTTCAAAAGCAAAGGTGAAGGTATCGTCGTCATTTCTTGTAATAAAGCTTGGCACTATCGCAGCACCCGTCCTGTAACTTAACGCGGCGGGCCCTTTAGGCATCGATACGACAGGCTTACCGCAAAATATCATCGGCAGGCCGCTATTGGAGAAGTCTCTGTCCCCCAGAAGCGCCAGAAGTTCGTTATTTTTAAGCGCCTTGTAACAGCCTCTCAAGGACGCGCCGAACTCTATCGACCTCACCTTCCCCATCGAGCGCTGGGCTTTGAAAAAATCATTTATCTTAACATGCCGGTGCGTCAATACGACCGCATTTATCGGATAGCCAAGCGTCCCCAGAACGAACGCTCCAAGCTCCCAGTTACCCAGATGAGCTGAAAGCGTAATAACTCCCTTGCCATGCTTCAGAGCATCTTCTATATTGGACAGTCCCTCCAGCTTTATGAACTCCTTTACGTATAAAGGGGTCATCCTGGAGAACCTGAAAAAATCTACAAGATATTTGGCAAAATTCCTGAATACATCTTTCGCCGTGCGTTTCAGCTCATCACCTTCCGAACTCTTGCCAAGTATCGTTTTTAGATTCTCCGTTACGGCCTTTCTCTCTTTGCGACCTAAACGATAATGGATCTGGGCCATGATAACGGCCACGCGGTAAGAGAACTTTAACGGAAAAGTGACGGCAAGAGCCTGTCCTATCATGTAAAGGATGTAGAATATCACTTTGCTATCTCCAGCATCAATCTTGCTATCGAAACGGCGCTATCGGGTTTTGAGAGAGACTTCGCCTTGTCGCTCATTATCTTGAGCTTATTCTTGTTGTATAAGAGCTCTTCCAGCACTATAACAACATCTGCAGAATTCTGCCCCCTTACGGCCACACCTTCGTTCAATAAAAATTTGGTATTCATAGCCTCCTGACCGGGCAGAGGGTTCACTATGAGCATAGGCAGCCCTCTGGCAAGCGCCTCGGCTGTCGTAATGCCTCCCGGCTTAGTGACTATGACCGTCGATATATGCATAAGCTCGTCTATATTATCCGCGAACGCCAGTACCACGGCCTTCTTTTTAAAATTACGCTTGCGCGCCTGTAACCATCTGAATAATCTTTTATTGGTGCCGCAGGCTATTATCATCTGCAGAGGAAGCGAAGACTTGTCGAGGAGGCTGACAAGTTCTTTTATAGGGCCCAGGCCTTGCGTGCCGCCCATGACCAGGACCGTAGAGACTCCCGGATCTAAAGACATCTTCCTGAATATCTCTTCCTTGCCGGGGCTGATCTGGAACTTCGCGTCTATGGGGATCCCGTACGGCATGACCCTGTCCGGGTCCACACCGTTATCGATAAGCTTCCTGCCGGTCTCCATCGACGGGACTATGTATCTATCCACCTTATCGAATATCCAGTATGAATGCGGAGCGTAATCCGTCAAAACTCCGATGAGCGGAATATCCGCACCGAAGGTATTTTTATAATCGGCGATCATACCGCAGGGGAACGCCTGCGTGCAGATGACGCCGTCCGGCTTGAATTCATCGAGCAGGCTTTTAAGCTTTCCGGTGTTGGAGCGGTGTATTATATCTCTTAGCTTATGAACGCTCTTCATGACCTTCGGGTTATCGTAGAGATAGTCCCATATCTCCGGAGTCCTCTTGACAACGCTCATATATGTGGTATTTATTATTCTCTCGAGGATCGGGTTGGTGTAGTTGAAGGAGTTGATGTTCATTGTCTTGACATCGGGATCTAGCGCGTGGAGAGCGCGCTCTATAGAGAGGCTGGCGCAATGGTGGCCCGAATCTTCCGATATGTATAAAAGCAGTATATTCTTCTTTGCCATCTTTATTCTATAATAGCTATAGCCTGTCCAACTTTAGCCGAATCGCCTTCGCTGACAAGGAGCTTTTTTATCTTCCCCGTAGCCGGGCTCGGCATGCTGAATGTCGCCTTATCCGTGACCAGCTCCACCAGCTCTTCGCCCTCTTTAACGATATCTCCCGGCTGTTTGAACCAATACGAAATGCTTGCCTTCTCTACCCCTTCGGCCAGCGGCGGAAGTTTAATCTCTGCCATTAGTGTGATCCTCTATAAGCTGTGTATTGCGGTACCGGTAAATATATGGGCCGCTTCCTGGAATATTTCGGATAATGTCGGATGGCCATGCACTACACGCGCCCAGTCTTTTATATTCACCCCAGCGGACTTCGCAAGGCAGGCCTCGCCAATAAGATCGCATGCCTCCAGGCCGAATATCTCTACGCCCAATATGTTGCCATCCGCGTCACCTATCATCTTAATAAAGCCTTCGCTCTTACCCATGATATAAGCCTTGCCGGAGGCAAGATACGGGAACTTCGCTATCTTCAGATCGGGGCACTTCAGGCGCGCCTCTTCTTCGTTAAGTCCGACACTCGCTATCTCCGGATCCGTCCATATGCAGTTAGGCACGTTGGAATAATCTACGCGTCTTGGGTTTCCCATGATATTATCGCACGCTAAAATACCGTCATAAGATGCCTTGTGCGCCAATAACGGCCCTGCTACGCAATCTCCGATAGCATAGATATTCTTCACCTGTGTGCGCAGATTGTCATCGACAGTAATACGGCCGTCTTTGGTCTTAATGCCGAGCGCCTCGAGCCCGATATCCTCAGTATTGGGCTTGCGCCCCACCGCCACAAGTATCTTTTGGGATACCGCTCCCGGTTCAAATTTCGTGGATGTGCGGATCTCTATACCTCTTTTTTTGAATATGGTCTCGAGCTTTCTGGAAATTTCTTTAGACTGCGTGGGCAATAACCTGTCCAATATCTCGACTATGGTAACCTGTGAGCCCAACGCATTGAAGAGGCTTGCAAACTCGCATCCTATGACTCCCCCGCCCACTATGGTAATGGAACCGGGAATATCTTTTAGGCTAAATATACCATCGCTTGAATATATCCCCTTCTCGTCGAACGGTATACCGGAGAGAGCCGCGGGCCTGGAGCCTGTAGCCACTATTATATCTTTGGCGCTGTATTCTACGCCATTAACGGTTACGGTATTTGCGCCGGAGAGCTTTGCATCCCCGCGCACCAGATCGATCTTATTTGCTTTAAAGAGAGTCTCCACTCCGGCTCTTAAACGAGCAACTACAGCGTCTTTACGCGCGGATATAACGGGAAAATTTACCACGATACCGGAAACTTCTATGCCGTATTCAGAAGATCCTTTTATTGTGGAAAGCAACGACGCTGAATGTAGCATCGCTTTTGTAGGTATGCAGCCTCTATTCAGGCAGGTTCCGCCAAGCTCGGCCTTCTCCATGACACATACGCTTTTTTTGAAGCGGGAAGCGTAGAGAGCCGCTATATAACCGCCGGGCCCTGAACCTATGATGATGAGGTCGTAGGTTCTCATTATAAGAGTTTATTTAAAGCCTTGATAGCCTCAGCCGATCTTGTCAATGCCGCCTTCTCCTGGCTTGAGATATCGAATTGTACTACCTCTTCTATTCCACCGTTGCCGATCTTACAGGGAACGCCTATGTAAAGATCGCTAAGGCCGTATTCCCCTTCAAGATACGCGGAAGCGGTAATGGTCTCTTTCTTATCTTTAAGGATAGATTCTATCATCTTGAATACAGCCGCGCTTGGTGAATAGAAGGCGCTTCCGGAGCCAAATAGCGAGACTATCTCAGCGCCGCGGTCACAGGTCCTCTTGACTATCGCCTGGAGTTTTGCATTATCCATGACCTCGGTCACCGGCTTGCCGCCGACTTTAGTCTTTGAGATCAACGGGACCATCGTATCGCCATGGCTTCCCAGAACGTAGGTTTCTACCGAGGACCTCGGTACTCCCAGCGCGCTTGCTATTAAATATATGAATCTTGAGCCGTCCAAAAGACCTGCCATCCCGATCACTCTATTCTTAGGAAAGCCGGTAACTTTGTATGTAAGATACGTCATTACGTCTAATGGGTTTGTCACCACTATTATGATCGACTTGGGCGCATGGGCTTTTACCTTGAGCGCTACATCCTTAATTATTACGGCATTCTTCGAGATAAGCTCATCCCTGGTCATCCCCGGTTTTCTCGGCAATCCAGCGGTGATAACGACTATGTCGGAAGATCCTATATCTTTGTAATCATCTGTGCCGATAATGGTGCTTTCGTGGGCTACTACAGGAGAGGCATCTGAAAGATCCATAGCCTTGCCTAGCGCTATGTTCTTGAATATATCTAAGAGGACCACATCCGCTATGCCGCTTTCCAGCACCCGATGCGCCAGAGTAGCTCCTACCGCGCCTGCGCCTATAATGGATACTTTCTTTGTCATTTGAGCTTCTTTATTATCGCGTCGGCCATCTCTTTAGTCCCGACCGCGGTGGGATCATTTCTATCACTCTTAAGATCGTACGTGACATCTTTACCCTCCGCGATCACCGATGCGACCGCTGTATCGAGCCGGTTGGCCGCCTTCTCTTCGCCTATATATTTTAACATCAGTACAGCCGACAATATGATCGCCGTAGGATTCGTCTTATTCATGCCTTTATACTTCGGAGCGCTGCCGTGAGTAGGCTCAAATACTGCGATGCCTTCGCCGATATTCGCTCCGGGCGCTACGCCCAGCCCGCCTATGAGCCCCGCCGCAAGATCCGAGATTATATCGCCGTAAAGATTCGGCAGGACCAGCACATCATAATCTTCAGGTTTCTGTACAAGCTGCATGCACATGTTGTCCACTATCCTGTCCTCAAAGACTATTCTGCCTTCATAACCTTTAGCCACATCCCGGGCGACCTCAAGGAATAATCCGTCAGTGAACTTCATGATATTCGCTTTATGGACGGCCGTGACCTTCTTTCTATTATTCTTCAGCGCATACTCGAAAGCGTACTTCACTATCCTCTTTGTGCCTTCTACGGATATGGGCTTTATGCTTATGGCAGAGTTCGGCTTTATCTTCTTTTGACTCATCTTCTCAAGCGTCACTATCAGGTCCTTGGTATCCTGTAAGCCCCTTTCGAATTCTATGCCGGCATAAAGGTCTTCGGTATTCTCCCTGACGATAACCAGGTCTATGTTGTCGTATTTCGAGCGGACCCCCTTATAGGTCTTGCACGGCCTCAAGCAGGCATACAGATCGAGCGTCTTTCTGAGCTCGACATTCACGCTCCTGAAGCCAGTACCTACAGGTGTCGTGATAGGGCCTTTTATGGCCACCTTGTTCTTTCTTATGGAATCTAGGGTATGCGCCGGTAAAGGCGTCTTAAATTTTTCTATGGCGTCCAGGCCCGCAGGCATGATCTCCCACTTGATATCCAGGGAGAGCGCGTCTACGCACCTCTTTGCCGCATCGGCAAGCTCCGGCCCTATGCCGTCTCCAGGTATCAAAGTAATATTATGCTTGCTCATTAAAGGAAAATCCCCCGTATTTTTTAAAGTGCTCTATGACTCCGCCGTCTTCCAAAAGCTTCTTCATCACATATGGTATCGGCTTTACATCGAAGACCAATCCCTTGCTTACATCTTTTAATTTTCCTCTTTCTATATCAAGTTCTACAGTATCACCGTCATCGATAAATCCGGTATTGCATTCGATCAGCATAAGGCCGATATTGAACGCGTTCCTGTAGAATATCCTGGCAAAGCTTTTCGCGATCACAGCGTAGAATCCCGCCGTCTTTAGTGACTGAGGCGCCTGCTCCCGAGACGAACCACACCCAAAATTTTCCCCGGCCACAAGTATGTCGCCCTTCTTGACACGCGCCGCAAATTCCGGATCTATATCCTCAAATATATGCTTGCAAAGCTCTTTAGGGTCCTGGATCCTGAACTTGTACCTTCCAGAGATAACGTAATCCGTGTTGATATTGTCCTGCACCTTCAATCGTCTGGCAAAGTGCTGGGTCAATATAGGTGTTTTTACCCCTTCGGTAATTTTATTTTTTTTCTTTTTAATCTTCTTCATGCGAGCCTCTTCTTATACTCTCTCGGGTCAGCGATACTCCCCTTTATGGCGGATGCGGCAACTGTCGCCGGAGACGCAAGATAGATGAATGAATTCGGGTTCCCCATCCTCCCCTTAAAGTTCCTGTTCGCGGTGGATATGGCGACCTCCCCGTCAGCGAGAATTCCATTGTGTGTGCCTACGCACGGCCCGCAGCCTGGACCTACCACGACGCAGCCCGCCTCTATGAATATATCGATCAGGCCCTTCTTCGAGGCCTCGAGGAATATCTCCCTTGAAGCAGGAGCTATGATGAACTTCACTTCCGGGTTCACCTTATTCCTCTTCAGTATCTTTGCCGCGATCTCCAGGTCTTCAAGCCGTCCATTGGTGCATGTGCCCAGGAACGCCTGATCTATCCTTTGTTGGGCAAGCTCCCCGACATCCGAAACATTATCTACGGCATGCGGTTTCGCTATTTGTGGCGACAACTTTGATATGTCATACTCCTTCACCGCTACGTATCGCGCGCCGATATCCGCCTGAACCGGCTTGGGCGCTCTCTTCGACTTGCCGGCAACCCATTTCAATACTTTGTTATCAGCTTCCATTATGCCTATCTTAGCCCCTATCTCTACCGCCATGTTAGATATCGTCAGGCGGGCATCGACGCTCAAGTCCGATATAGCTTCACCATAAAATTCTACTGACTTGTATGTGGCGCCGTTAGAGCCTATATCTTTGGCAATATGCAGTATTATATCTTTTGAGTATACGCCGACAGGCAGCTTGCCATTTACGATGACTTTGATAGTCTCGGGGACCTTAAACCAGTTCTTGCCGCTTGCCAGCGTAATGGCTATATCTGTCGACCCTACACCGGTGGAAAATACGTTTATCGCTCCATAAGTGCAGGTATGAGAATCCGCGCCCAAAACGAGGTCGCCGCATGTTACGTGCCCATATTGAGGGACTATCTGATGGCAGACCCCGCATCCGGAGTCATACAGCCCCAGATCGAACTCTTTTGCGAAGATCCTCATCTTCTTATGGATCTCGGAGACTCCGATATTGGGACTCGGCGCTGAGTGGTCGATGACCATACAGAACTTATTCTTATCGAAGACCTTGCCGAGGCCGAGCTTCCTGAAGCTGTCTATAACGATAGAGCTTGTCCCGTCCTGCCCAAAGCAGAAGTCCACATCGCAGACCGCTATGTCGAGCGCCCTTACATCTTTGCCGCAATGATTTGATAGTATCTTTTCAGCTATAGTGCTAGCCATTTTTATTTGCCCACTCCTCAATCCTGTCAAGGCCCTTATTTATCGCCCCGACGCTAGTCGCGAAGCTGAACCTTATGAATGAATCGGCTCCAAAAGGTTCTCCCGGTATCACAGCGACTCTGGCCTCTTCAAGCAGCCTGTTGGCTATCTTTGCCGATCCCTGTTTAAATTTCGATATATCGCAGAATACATAAAAGGCGCCTTCAGGCTTTATGCAGGATATATTCTTCATACTGTTTAAACGAGAGACCATCAGATCGCGCCTCTTCTGGAACTCCGCCCTCATATCCGATATAAATTTCTGATCGCCTTCCAATCCGGCGAGTGTCGCTTTCTGGCTTATTGAACAGGGGTTAGAGGTCGCATGGCTCTGCACGTTGGCTATGGCCTTCATGACCTCAATAGGTCCCGCGGCATAACCTATGCGCCAGCCGGTCATAGAATAGCTCTTCGATACTCCATTCACCGTTATCGTAAGGTCGTTTATATCTTTGCCCAACGAACCGATGGAAACGTACGGCTTATTATCATAGACCAGCTTTTCATATATCTCATCACTTATGACATAGAATTTATGTTTGACTGCGAGCCTGGCGACCATCTTAAGCTCATCCATTTCATACAGAGAGCCTGTGGGGTTAGACGGGCTATTAAGTACCAGACATCTTGTCTTATCCGTAATTTTGGATACCAGGTCCTTTTCGGTCAATTTGAAGTTATTTGAAGCGCTCGTAGGCGCAAATACGCTCTTAGCTTCCGCCATATTGACCATGGCAGGATAGCTCAACCAGTAAGGTGCCGGGATGATGACCTCATCACCCTTTTCACATATCGCCTGGAATATGTTGTAGAGCGAATGCTTGGCGCCGTTTGATACAACGATCTGGGCCGGAGAATATTCTAAGTTGTTGTCCTTCTTGAACTTCCTGGATATAGCCTCTCGCAGCTCCAGCATGCCGCTTGATGGCGTATACTTTGTAAATCCTTCGTTTATAGCCTTTATGGCGGCCTGCTTTATGAAGTCGGGCGTATCAAAGTCCGGCTCTCCTGCGGCAAAGCTGACCACGTCTATGCCCTGCTTGGCCATAGATTTAGCCTTGGAAGTTATCTCTAAAGTGACCGATTCCCCTATGTCCGACACCCTCTTCGCAAGCTTCATATGCCTCCCTTAGTATTAATATAAGCCCATATATTATAGTATATTCCGTCGAAAACTCAAGGGGAAACTTCAAGGATTTCCTGCCTACAGGCAGGCATCGACCTTGCGGGGCGTGCCCTTCGCGGACGCAAATTTACATTAGGCAAGTAAATTTGCTCGGACAAAATTTGATGTCCGTCCAACCTGCAAACCATCCATAGCTTGAGCAGTTTGTCCGGACTTTCTGAATTGCCATAAGGTATCAAATTTTGTAACGCCGCTTCGGGCACTCTCCCCGCAAGGTCTGCCTGCCCTGAAGATGTGCTGTAAAACCTAAGCCTTCGTTATGTGACGCACAATAAAAATGTTAGGTCTTTTGTGATGGAGAAAAACGGTTAAAAAGGGCCGAGGATGTTTGACCCCGCCTCTGGCGGGGGAGTTCCGCAGGCCCCCGTTTTTCGACTGAGCAAAAGACCGACCTCAAGCTTTACTGTGAGGGGAAACATTTTTCCTGCCACCTTATTAGGTGGCCTTGTGCGGAACATAACAAGGCTTAGGTTTTGGAGACGGGCCCCGCAAGGTCGATGCCTGCCAGCGATAGAAAATGTCTTGCAAATGGCGGGAATTGAATGTATATTTTATTAAATACAAGGAGAGGTGACAATTATGAAGATAACTTTACTGGCATTAATGATTTTATCGATCGCATCTATCGGATATTGCGCCGATGTGAATATTGGCGAGCTCGTGGACCAATATAAACACGCTACAGATCTGCAGAGACAGGAACTCGAAAAGAATTTTATCGGCAAGACGATATCCGCGAGCGGCACGGTGGAGAATGTGGGACAGTACGACTTCTTCGATATCTCCAACGACTCGGGCGGCGTATATTATAAGGTCTTGCTGCAGCAGCAGGAGACCATCAACAAAGTCCCTTATCAGATCGTGCTTCTATATAAAGATAAAGATGCCGTCAAGGATATTAATCGCGGACAGATGATGGAGAAGGAAGGAAATATCGTCAAGATCGTCGACGAGAGGCTTCAGATCGCGGTATGGATCTACAACGGCGTGCTCACCGAGAGGGAGAGAGAACTCTTTAAATAGTATTCTGTAAAACCTTCACGAAAGCATCCACCACTTTCGGATTGAACTGGGTGCCGCTATTCTGCTTTAACTGTTCTATCGCTTCGTCTTTTGTCAAATTCTTCATGTAAGGCCGGTGTGATGTCATGGCATCATATGCGTCGGCCACGGATACTATGGCAGCCATTATGTTGATATCATCCCCTTTTAATTTGTCGGGATATCCTTTGCCATCATAGCGCTCGTGGTGTCCCCTTATGACCGCGAGAATATCTTTATCTAGCGAGACCGGTTTTAATATATCTTCCCCTATAGCAGGATGTTTATGGATAATGTCACCCTCTTCGGCCGTAAGAGAGCTATCCTTACGCAATATCGTCGTCTCGACGCCCATCTTACCTATGTCATGAAGAAGCGCGGCCTCTTTTAATATCTGGGTCCTCTTCTTCGGCAAGCCCATCTCTACAGCGAGTTTCTCGGCGTAATCGGCGACCCTGTCCGAATGTCCTTTAGTATACTGGTCCTTGGCCTCGAGCACCCTTACGAGAGTCTGCGCGACACGGTAAAAATAATTGAAGAGTTCATTTCTCGCGTCGGAAAGCTTTATGGTCATCTTATTAAAAGAATCGGCAAGTTCGCTCATTTCGTCGGACCCTCCTGTTTTAACGCGGTATTCAAGGTTGCCTTCGGATATATGCCGTGTTCCTTCTACTAATTTTTTTACCGGGTTCGTCACTCTTAAAGAGATAAAAGTGCCCAATAGCACAGAAAATATTATGCCCAATAGTAAAACCAATAATGCGCGTTTCTTAACCTCTTTTTGCAGGTTATATACGTCGCTGGCAGACATATCTATGCCTAAAATGGCTATAGCATTACCCGCATCATCTTTTATTGGAGCGTAACCGGACAGGAAGACGCCCCACTTATCCTTAACTATCGACCTGTCCGCAGACGGACCTGAGAACGCCTTCATCATTTCAGGGTACAGCGTACAGTCATACTCTTCTCCGGGTTTTGCCGGAGCCGGTTCTATCTTCGCGTCATCGGGGTGCAGGTCAATTATAAATTTGAATACACATTCCTTCTCTGTCCTCTCCATTATGTATATATAGGCTATCGATGGAAAAACATCGCGTATCTTATTCAGCTCGCTCTCTATCTTTTTGTATTGAGGCGTATTGACGCCTTCGCCGGTAAGGGGTATGCCCAGGAGCTCTTTTGAGTCGACGTTCTTGGCGATCAACTGCGCGATTATCATCAGTTTATCGCGCAGCTGGTCCATCTGTGCCTTCAGGGAATATTCGTAGACGAAGAAATTACCGATGAACCCCGACAGTAACATCAGGAGGATAACGAGGACCGTGACTTTGAACCGGAAGCTTCTGAATAGCATATCTTAGAAAGTGAGGCCGAACTGGAATCCCAGTACCAGCGCGTCGTCTATATTCCCGGTGCCGCCGGGCTGTACTATATACTGGATATCAGGCTGCATATACATCCACTTAGTGATCATCACCTTATGTGTGAATTCAAATACCATCTCATATTTTTGCGTGGCCGCCCCCA